>Ga0315294_10001452_pt1 | contig 25781 bp, 20 predicted proteins | sample YL17G13_40_MG_FD_203626 | JGI IMG/M metagenome (GOLD analysis project Ga0315294, IMG submission 203626) | Sediment microbial communities from Yellowstone Lake, YNP, Wyoming, USA - YL17G13_40 | ecosystem: Environmental > Aquatic > Freshwater > Lake > Sediment | place: USA: Wyoming | collected... | reverse complement strand
TTCAGGGGCTGGCAAGAGCACCCTGGCAGAACTCTGGAAAAAAAGGAACGTTACTATCCTCAGTGATGACCGCCTTATCCTTCGTCAGAGGTCCGGCATTTTCCATGTCTACGGCACCCCCTGGCACGGGGATGCTAGGGTATCCTCTAACCTGAGTGCGCCTGCTAGCAGGATTTACTTCCTAAGGAAGTATCCAACGAATTATTTGAAGAGGCTCCCCCAACAGGATGCCGCCACCCAGATCCTGACCCGCTGTTTCCCCACTTTCCACCTGGCAGAGGGGATGGAGTTCACTTTGGAGTTCATTGACGAGCTCACCCGCCGGGTCCCCTGCTATGAGCTGGGGTTCGTGCCCGAGGATAGCGCTATTGAAATGGTGCTGAACCATGACGGCCCAGAGCAGTGAGATCTTAGGCTCCGCGGACTTTCACGCCCTGGCCCAGGAGGTGCTGGGGCGGGGAGGAAGATTGAGCTTCCGGGCCCGGGGGACAAGCATGCACCCCTTTATCCGTGGCGGGGATGTTCTCCTGGTGGAGCCCGTGGACCCAGCCCGGCTCCGGCCGGGGGAGATAATGCTCTATCACCGGGGGGGCACCTCCCACGTAGTTCACCGCCTCGTCCGGAGGGTGGAGAAGGATGGCCGACTTATGTTCATCGCCCAGGGGGACAACAAGTTAATTGCCGATGCCCCTATCCTGGCAGAGCAGGTGCTGGGGATGGTGGTGGAGATACAAAGGGACGGCCGCCGCATGAGGCTGGGCACGGGGCCGGGCCGCCTGCTGGGCCTCCTGGTCTACCGGCTATCACCCTGGAAGCCCTGGCGCTTCTCCTGGCTAAGATGGCTGGCCCGCGTTCCGTGGCGTTGGTTGGGGAGGTTTATGTGGAGGGAGGCATGAATTTCGCCATCCGCACCTCCGCCCTGACCAAGCGCTTCCCGAGGGAGAAGGGCTACAAGGCCCTGTTCCGGGGCCTCCTGGGGCGCCAGGAGCAGGTCACGGCTGTGGCCGGGGTGGACATGGAGGTGAGGGAAGGGGAGCTATTCGGCCTCCTGGGGCCCAACGGGGCGGGGAAGACCACCCTGATGAAGCTCCTTTGTACCCTCATCCTGCCCACCTCGGGGAAGGCGACCGTCTTCGGGCACGACGTGGTCAGGGACGAGCAGAAGGTCAAGGAGATGGTAGGGCTGGTCAGCGCCGAGGAGCGTAGCTTCTTCTGGAGGCTCACCGGCCGGGAGAACATGGAGTTCTTCGGTGCCCTCTATCGCCTCCCCAAGGCAAGGCTGCGGGAGAATATTGACGAACTCCTGGACCTGGTGGGTCTCCGGGATCAGGCGGATATGCGTTTTCAACATTACTCCACGGGGATGAGGCAGAAGCTCGCCATCGCCCGGGGCCTCCTGGGACAGCCCCGGCTGCTCTTTGTGGACGAGCCCACCCGGAGCCTCGACCCGCTCAGCGCCCGGGCAGTGCGCCAGTTCCTCCGGGAGAAGGTGGTATGCTCGGGGAGGACGATGGTCCTGGCCACTCACCACCTGGGGGAGGCCGAAGAGCTCTGCGACCGCCTGGCAATCATGCACCGGGGCCGGGTCTTGGCCTGCGGCACCATCCCTGAGTTGAGGGGGCTCTTCCAGAAGCAGGAGACATGCCTGCTTACCGTGGAGAAGCTGAACAACGGGGCCCTGGACGGGCTGGAGGCTATCCCTGGCGTCTTCCGCTGGCGGGCCCTAGCCCAGGAGGACGGGCTGTGGCACCTGGAGTTGAAGCTCTCGGACCGTCACCTGGCCCTGCCCGAGGTCCTGAGGTTCATGGTCCACAGAGGTGCAGACGTGACCTCCTGCACCCTCCAGGAGCCCCCCTTGGAGGAGATTTTCATGGCGGCGGTGGCGGGGGAAGGAGCCGGGCGATGAGCGTGGCCCTGGCCTTCTTGAGGCGTGACTTCTCCCTGAACATCAGCTACCGGGTGTCCTTCATTTTTCAGTTTTTGGGGATCTTCTTTGGGGTGGCCACCTTTTATTTCGTGGCCCGGGTCTTCGGCCAGGCGGTGTCGCCTCAGCTTCAGGCCTATGGTGGGGACTACTTCTCTTTTGTCCTTGTCGGCCTGGCCTTCTCAGGGTTTACGGGGCTGGCCCTGCGCGGCTTTGCTGGAGCCATTCGGGAGGGGCAGAGCATGGGCACCCTGGAGCTGATGCTCCTCAGCCCCACCCGCCTCGGCTCCATCCTCCTCTCCTCCAGCATTTGGGACTATCTGATGAACTGTTTCAACGTGGTCATATACTTGCTCTTCGGGGCCCTGGTCTTCGGGGCTGACCTGAGCCGGGCGAATGTCCTCAGCGCCCTGCTGGTCCTGGTCCTCTCCATCCTTGCTTTCAGCGGCATTGGCATCATCTCAGCGGCTTTCGTCCTGGTGTTGAAGAAGGGAGACCCGGTAGCCTGGGTCTTTGGGAGCGTCCAAGGGTTACTGGCCGGGGTCATGTACCCAGTGAGTGTCCTGCCGGATATCCTGCAGAAGTTTTCCGCTCTGTTGCCCCTGACTTATTCCCTGGAGGCCATGAGGTTGGCTGTGCTCAAGGGTTACTCTGTCCTCCAGTTGCTGCCGCAGATACTAGCCCTGATAGCCTTCTCTGTGGTGCTGCTGCCCCTTTCTCTATGGGTCTTCCGCCGGGCAGTGAGGCAGGCCAAGAAGGAGGGCAGCCTTGCTCAATACTAGGACCAGCCCGTCCCTGCCCCTGGAATGCCTGCGCTGCCGGGGTCCTCTCGTGGAAGAGGCGCACCAGGTGAGCTGCCCCGGGTGTGGGCGGACCTGGCCGGTAAGGGAAGGGATTGTGTCCTTTGTGGAGGGCTATCCCTACTGGGGGGAGTTCCCCAGGGAAGAGTTGGTCCAGCTGATAGAGAAGGCGAAAGAAACCGGCTGGAGGGAGGCTGTCTCGGCGGCCTTCCAGGACCAGGACCCAACACGCTATAACTCCATAGCCTCCAGCGCCCGGGCCGGGTGGCTTCCCCTTCTTCCCCCTTCCCCCCAGGGCATGGTCCTGGAGATTGGGGCGGGCCTGGGGGCGGTGGCCCAGGTCCTGGCCCACCACTACGGCACGGTCTGCTGCCTGGAGCCTGTGGCCGAGAGGCTACGGTTCCTCCAGCTCCGGATGGAGCAGGAGGGTCTGAAGAACGTGAAGCCGGTCCAGGCCGCTTTGCCTGCCTTGCCTTTCCCTGATGCTACCTTTGACGCCATAGTGATGATTGGGGCCCTTGAGTGGGTAGGGGAGTGGATGACGGAAATGGGCCCCCGCCAGGCCCAGATTGCGGTACTGGAAAAGGTAAGGGGCAAGCTAAAGGTGGGCGGGGCGCTCCTTATCGGAATAGAGAACCGTTTCGCCTACACCAGCTTCCGGGGAAGGCGGGACCATTCTGGCCTGCCCTACACCTCCCTCATGCCCCGGTGGCTGGCTTCCCTGGCAGTCAGTCTAGCCAGAAGTGACTACAGGACACCGGGCTCCGCAAGGGAGGGCTACAGGACATATACCTACGGGCTTGGCGGCTACCGGAAGCTTTTCAAGGACGCCGGCTTCGGAGAGGTCAGTTTCCATTGGCCCCACCCGGGATACACCTACCCGGCGCAGGTTTTCCCCCTGCGAAAGGGGGTCGCCCTGAGGCAACTGTTGGGGGATAGTCTAAGGCAAAGAGGGTCCTGGAAAACGCGGTTCAAGAGGGGCGGGGCAAGACTGGCCGCTCGGCTTGGCATCTTACCCTTCATCGTTTCGGACTTTCTTATTGTGACTAGGAGGGGGGAGTAGATGAAGTCACCAACAGGGTCTGCCCCCTCCCTGGTGACGGTGCTGAAGAATATGCTTCTCAACCAGTGGTCTGAGTTCAAGCTCGCCCAGCCCCGTCCCCGGGAGCTTCATGGCTCCCTGAAGGTTAATGGGCCGGGCGATGCCGTCCTGATTCGCCTGGCTGACCCCAGGGGCAGGCTGGTGGCGGTGGCGAAGGCTGCCCTGATGCCCCAAGCCCAGCCACGCCTTCGCCGGGAGTTCCAGGCCCTGAGCCTGGTCCGCTCCCAGCTGGAGAGAAATCCCATCCTGGCCTCCATACCCCGGCCCTTGGCCCTCCTGGAGCTGGGCAGGGAGGTCATCCTTCTGGAAGCGGCTGTGGATGGTGTTCCCCTGCGCTCCCTGCTGCCAGCGGGGAGAGAAAACGGCCTCCACCCCCGGGCCAGCGGCTATCTGGAGCTTAGCCTCGAGTGGCTGGCGGACTTCCACCGGGCTATGGCCAGCGAAGGGGACACTCTTCCCCAGCACGGCGACTTTTCCGTGGTGAACCTGCTGTGGCAGGGGCAGGGAAGGGTGGGGGTGGTGGACTGGGAATACTTCGGGGACGAATACCCCCCCATGTTTGACCTCTTTTCCCTGCTCAGTTCCTTTGCCCGCCTCCAGCAGAAAGAGGAGAATTTCTTACTCCACTTTTTCGCGCCGGGCTGGTTCAGCCAGGAGGCCGCCAGGCTGGTGGAAAAGTATGCCCTGCTCTGGGGCCTGGGCAAAGGGGATGTGGCGGAGGCCTTTCGCCTCTACCTGGAGAAAAAGGGGCGAAGGATGGAAGTGCTCTACGGGCAACGCCACCCCTACACCCATGCCTATTCTGAGGCCCTTGATTACTGGCGGCAACACCCCCCCACCCTCTTCCCCTCCCCCCAGGGGAAGAGACCCATATCCGCCAACGGCTCAGGCCCCGGAAGGCTCTATGAGCCTGCCAAGAGGACTCTAGATGTATTCCTTTCGGCGGGGGCCCTGCTTCTCTTGTCTCCCCTCCTGGGAGTGGTCGCCCTGCTGGTAAAGCTGGACTCTCCGGGGCCAGTCTTTTTCCGCCAGCGTCGGGTGGGGCAGGGGGGGAAGGAGTTCACATGCTTGAAATTCCGCTCCATGCGGAACGGTGCCGATGAAGCGGTGCACAAGGAAAATTTCCGCAAATGGCTCAGGGGGGAGATAGGGGCTGGCCTTTATAAGGACGCAGGCGATGCCCGGATTACCCGGCTTGGCCCCTTCTTGCGCGCGACCAATCTGGATGAACTGCCCCAGCTCCTCAATGTCTTCCGAGGGGAGATGAGCCTGGTGGGGCCGCGCCCCGCCATTCCCTATGAGCTCGAGATGTATGGCCCACAGCATTTCCAGCGCCTGGCAGTGAAGCCCGGTGTCACCGGTCTGTGGCAGGTGAATAACCATCACCTGGGGTCATTTGAGGGAATGGTGGAGATGGACCTGGATTACATAGGGAGGCGTTCGGTGGGGACGGACATAAAGTTGATCCTGCTTACCGTGCCCAGGCTGCTGGGCATAAGAAGAAGGGGGCAACATGGTTAAGGTTGGGCTTATCGGTTACGGCTACTGGGGACCAAAGCACGCCAGGAACTTTCACGAGCTTCCCGGGGCTCAGCTCCAGATGGTAGCCGATATGAACGGGGAAAGGCTGCGCCAGGTTCAGGCCATGTATCCCTGGGTGGCCTGCACCAGGGACTACCGGGAGCTTCTGGAAAGCGATGTGGAAGGGGTGGTAATAGCTACCCCCATCAGCACCCACTACCAAATAGCCAGGGAGGCTCTCCTTCAGGGCAAGCATGTCCTGGTAGAGAAACCCATGACGTCGAGTCTGCAGGAGGCAAGGGAACTGGTGGAGATAGCGGAGGGCCAGCAGAGGATACTGATGGTGGGTCACACCTACCAGTATAATCCGGCGGTGGCCTTCCTGCGGGACTACATCAAGAGCGGCGAACTGGGGGAGATCTACTACATTGATGCCAACCGCTTGAACCTGGGCCTGTTTCAGCCCGATATCAGCGCCCTGTGGGACCTGGCCCCCCACGACTTGTCTATCCTCCTATGGCTGTTGGGAGAGAACCCCCTGACCGTCAGTGCCCGCGGAGCGGCCCGTATCACCCCGCCCTTCCACGACGTGGTCTATGTGGAGATGGTGTTCCCCGGGAACATCCTGGCTCATATCCATGTTAGCTGGCTTGACCCCTGCAAGATGCGGCGGGTTACCGTGGTTGGCAGCAAGAAAATGGTGGTCTTCGATGACATGGCTGAGGCCGAAAAGATCCGCATCTATGACAAGGGGGTAGTGCCAATGGCAGAGGACAACGGTAACGGCTGGCCCGTCCGCTACCACAACGGGAATGTGGTCATTCCCTCCATCCCAAATACGGAGCCGCTCAAGGTGGAATGCCAGCATTTCCTGGACTGCATTTCCCGCGGTCAACAGCCCACCAGTGATGGTCGCATGGGCCTGAGAGTGGTGACCATCCTAGAGGCAGCGGCCAGGTCCCTCTGCAACGGAGGGGTAAGACAAAGCTTGAGCGAAGAGGCGTCGCTCCCCCTGCCCGCCAGGAAAGGGGCCCGGTGACCGAGCGGCATCAGGTAGAGCTGGGAGAGGGCTCCCGGGTGGAGAGGGGAGCCTTGCTTGGCTATCTCAGGCCCGGATTCTCGGGGCCTCGCCTGCTAAGAATTGGCGCCGGGGCCATTGTCAGGCGCGGCACCATTATCTACGCCGGCACCACCATTGGTGACCACCTGGAAACCGGCCACCACGTCATCATCCGGGAGCAGAACACCATAGGCGACCATTTCCGTATCTGGAGCAACTCTATCGTGGACTATGGATGCCGCATCGGAAACAATGTCAAGGTCCATAGCCAGGTCTACATAGCCCAGTTTACGGAGATTGAGGACGATGTCTTTCTGGCTCCGGGTGTTATCGTGGCCAACGACCCGCACCCCGGGTGCCAGTTTTCCCCTCAGTGCATGCGGGGCCCCACTATCCAGCGTGGCGCTCAGATCGGCGCCAATGTCACCCTGCTCCCCTTCATCACCATTGGGGAGTATGCCCTGGTGGGGGCAGGGAGCGTGGTCACCCGGGATGTTCCCCCCAGGGCAGTGGTCCGGGGGAACCCCGCCCGGGTGTCCGGATATGTGGAGGACATGGTATGCTCCAAAGGCCTTACCGACCACCCCTACGCTATTCTCGGAATTGCCTATTCAGGAGGTGAGAGATGATACCGGAAGTCTACTATAAGTTCCTCCGTCGCTGGTTCCACATCCTGGCCATTGGTCTCCTGGTGGGGGCAGGGCTGGGCTATACCTACCGCGCCCTCAGCCCCATAGAGGCGAAGGCAGCGGTGGGGCCTGTCACCTGGGAATGGCCCCTGGAATTTGGCCTAGCTTCGGAGTCAGGGCTTTCCTTTCGCCTGGTAGGCGTCACCGAACCCCGCCCACCCCTCTATGCCAGCAGTGTGGAAATCTACTTCAAGCAGTCCTTGCCCTCCTGGATTTACTCAGACCCCAAGAAGGCCCCAACTGTAGCTCAGCAGATTACTGGCCTGGCCCTCAAGGCCACGAGCCCCACTACCCTGGAAGCTGTAAGCCGGGAGCTGCCCAATTCCCTGCCCTATGGCCCGGATGAGCTCTCCAAAATGGTTCGGGCCTCCTCTGCCCGTAGCGCAGCCACATTGCAGATAATGGTCATAGGTCCCACTAAAGAGGAAACCCAGATCATAGCCCAGACCACGGCCCGGGTCCTTATGGACCGGGTCCTCGCGGAAGAAAAGAAATTGGCGGAGGAGAAGCGAAACCAGCTGCAGGCTGAACTCCAGGACATAAAGAGGAAACAGGATGCCGTCCAGGAGGAGCGCCTTGGACTGCTGAAGGAACCACTGGAAACTGCCAAGACCAACCTCATAACCTACGGGGAGGCCCAGTTGGGCGAGATACAGACGGTCATGGGGGAGGTAAGGGACACGCTCAGCCCCCTTGGGGCGGACAGAATCAACACGGAGAAGACTCTGCGGACGGTGCTGGACCAGTTGAAGACTTTGCAGGACACACAGAGCAAAGCCGTTAGCTCCAAGATAGACCAGCAACTGGCGCTCCTGGCCCCGGTATCTGACAGTGATGAATACATCAAGCTGGATAGCAAGATAGCGTTGCTGCGGACCCAGCTACGCTCTGTGGCAACGAGCATAGCCTCCCTGGACACGGGGCTCCTGGCCCAGAATGCGCAGGACGCGGCCGTGACCCAGGCGAGATTGGACAGCCTGAATGCCCAGTTCAAGGCGGTCAAGGACCAGCTGGACCAGGCCACGGGACAGCGAGACCAAATGGTGGCCCAGGCCATGGACAGCATTCAGGTAAGTCTCCAGTCCCTAGGGGATGCGCAACAGGCGGACAGGGCGGAGATGGAGAAAACGCTACAGGCGGCGCTTGACCAGTTGAAGACGCTGCAAGCCACACAGAGCAAAGACTTCGCCTCCGATATTAACAGGCAGCTGAACACACTTGCTGGCGTGGGAGACAGTGATGAATACATCAAGCTGGATAGCAAGATAGCGTTGCTGCGGACCCAGCTACGTACTGTGGCAACGAACATAGCCTCCCTGGAGATCGGGGCCGTGGGCCAGAATGCGCAGGACGCGGCCGTGACCCAGGCGAGATTGGACAGCCTGAATGCCCAGTTCAAGGCGGTCAAGGACCAGCTGGACCTGGCCCAAGAACAGCGCAGCCAGATGGTGGCCCAGGCCCGCGACAGCATCCAGGTAAATCTCCAGTCCCTAGGGGAGGCCCAGCAGGCGGACAGGGCGGACACGAAGAAAGCGCTAGAGGCAACGCTGGAGCAGTTGAAGACGCTGCAAGCCACACAGAGCAAAGACTTCGCCTCCGATATTAACAGGCAGCTGAACACACTTGCTGGCGTAGGAGGCAGTGATGAATACATCAAGCTGGATGACGAGATAGCATCCCTTCAGACCCAGCTACGTACTGTGGCAACGAACCTGGCCTCCCTGGAGATTGAGGCCCTAAATGCGGCCGTGACCCAGGCGAAACTGGACAGCCTGAATGCCCAGTTCAGTGCGATCAAGGACCAGTTGGGCCTTGCCGTCGAGGAGCGAAGCCAGATGGTGGCCCAGGCCAGGGATACCATCCGGCTCAATATCCAGCCCTTACTGGAAGCCCAGCAAGCCGAACTCTCAGAGGCGCTGGAATCAACGGTGGAACTCCTGGGCCCTCTCCCTGCCGCCAGGACTGACGCCGAGGCCAAGCTGCTGGCAGCGCTCACCAGCTTGCAGACCCTGGAAAAGTCCCAGAGGGCGAGCATAAGTGCAGCCATTGCCCAGGAGACGAACCGCCTTGCACTCCTTCGGGAAGGGGAAGACTACCTCATAGTCCAGGCCAAGGTTGCTTCCCTTCAAAAGCAGTTCAGCGCACTGACCAGCAGCATCGCAGCCCAGGAACTCGTTGACTTTACCTCCCCCCAGAAGTACCTATCTACCAGCGGGCCTACAGAGCCGCAGACCTATACCCCCCCTCCGCCCATGAGGAAGAGGGATTCCCTGGTCTTTGGCGGGGGGGCAGGGCTGGCCCTGGCCTGGCTGGCCGCTGGCCTCACCGATTTCAGGAGAAATAGCCGTCACCAGCCCCCTGCCCCAGCAGACTCGGGCCCGGGCCAGGGGTCTCACCGGGGGACGGGGCGAGTCCGGGGCTGGCTTGCGAGTCTAAGGAGGAAGGGGCCTGACACCCAGCTGTCAGTCCTGCGGGGTCCCGCCCCTGGACGGAAGTCTCACCAAAAAGGGAATTCCTAGGGCCAAGGAGAAAGGGAATGGCGAGGACAGTAATTGTAACGGGTGGGGCAGGGTTCATCGGCTCCCATGTGATGGAGAGGCTGTTGAGCCAGGGAGACTACGTCGTGTGCCTGGATAGCTTCGATGAGGCCTACCCCCCGGCACTGAAGCGGGCCAATATCCGTTCCGTTTCCTCCCATGAGCGGTTTGTGCTGGCTCAGGGCGACATTCGGGACAGGGCTTTCCTAGAGCAGACCTTTTCCCGCTACAGCTTTGATGCCATCGTCCACCTAGCGGCCCTTTCTGGGGTCAGGGATTCCCTGGCTAAGGCGGCCCTATATGAAGAGGTCAATATCCGGGGCACCCTAAACCTCCTGGAGGCAGCCCGGGACCACTCTATCAAGAAGCTGGTCTTCGCTTCCTCCTCTTCGGTCTACGGGCTCAATGGGAAATCCCCCCTTTCTGAAAGTCAGAGGGTTGACTCCCCCATTTCCCCCTATGCCGCCAGCAAAATAGCCGGAGAGCTCCTTTGCCACACCTTCAGCTACAACTACAGTTTCCAGACGGTGGCCCTGCGCTTCTTCACCGTCTACGGGCCCCGGCAGAAGCCGGGGATGGCTGTCAGCCTCTTTACCAGCCGGATAGACAGGGGGGAGGAGGTCCCCGTCTTTGGCGATGGGACCTCAGTGAGGGACTACACCTATGTGGGGGATATAGTCAATGGCATAGAGGCAGCCCTCTCCTACCAGGGCGCCCCCTTTGATGTGTTCAATCTGGCTTCGGGTCAGGAAGTAGGCCTCAACACCCTGGTCTCCCTCATAGAAGGGGGCCTGGGGAAAAAAGCCCGGGTCGAGCACCTGCCGCCCCATCCGGGGGATGTCTTCGGCGGCAGTGGGGATTTCTCCAAGGCCAGGGCCCTCCTGGGCTACCAGCCCCAGGTGGATATCAGCAAGGGGATATCCCTCTTTGTGGAGTGGTACAGGAATGCCCGAGCGGCCGTCCCCAGGACCTGAACGGCGTATCTGCTTCATAGCAGATAACCTCCTGGGCCCCCAGGATGAAGGGATAAGGAAATTCGCCTCTTCCCTGCTGGCGGCCTGGCCGGGGGGTTGGGAGGTGCTGGCCCTCTCCCCCCGGGCATCTGGGCCCCATAACGGTGTCATCCCCCTGAAGACCAACAGGTTGCTGCTGAGCTGGAGGCTGAGGAAGAGGCTCCGCCAGTTCAGACCGGGGATTGTCTGCTACATACCGTCCTCCTCTGCCACCCTCTTTGGCCTCCTTCGTAGCCGGGTGCTCAAGCTCTATTGGCCCCCGGCCAAAGTAGTCCTAGTAGCCCTTCAGCCCCACCCCTATGGATGGCTTGGCCGCACCCTGGCCCCCAGGCTGGCCCCCGACAGGGTCCTGGTTCAGAGCCACAGAATCCGCCAGGCCCTGGGCGGGCTGGGCTGCCCGGTGGGCCTTCTCCCCAGCGGAGTAGATACGCAAAAATTTTCCCCGGTGTCCGCGGAAAGGAAGGCTGCCCTCCGGGCAAAGTATGGGCTGGACCCGGCGTCTTTTACCGTCCTCCATGTGGGGCACCTGAGCCGGCTGCGGAATATTGAGTTTCTTCCCCAGGTGAGGCAGGCCCTGGGATGTCAGGTCCTTCTGGTGGCCAGCAGCCTTCATAGTCAGAACCGGGGTCTGCTGGACCCCCTGAGGGAGGGCGGGGTCATTGCCCTTGACCGCTACCTGCCCCATATAGAAGAGGTCTATCAGCTTTCAGACTGCTACCTGTTTCCTGTGCTTTCAGAACAGGCCTCCATTGAGATTCCCCTTTCGGTGCTGGAGGCCATGGCCTGTAACCTGCCGGTGGTGGCCACCCGCTACGGCGGCCTGCCCGACCTTTTTCAGGAAGGCCAGGGCCTCTTCTTCGCAACCAACGGCAGTGATATGATGTCTGCCCTGGAAAGGGCCAGAGCCGAGAACAGCTGCCGCACTAGGGATAAGGTGGCACCCTACTCCTGGCAGGCCGTGGCCCAGAGGGTCATCGCCCTGGCCCAGGGGGAGGACCGGTGAATACCCTGTCGTTACTAGCGGCCCGGCTGGCAGCCGGCCAGCCTCCCGTGGACGGGCTTCGGGAACCACCGGAGGCCATGCTGGGGCTGTTCAAGGAAAACAAGTACCCCCTCCTGGGTCTGATGCCCCATCCTGCCTGGGCCTGGTTCTACGAGACGGAGGACTTCAAGAGGGAAAATGACGCCCATGAGGCTATCCTCTCTTCCCTTGAGACCGACTACTCCGAGGTTCAGGCAGAGCTGGGCAGGGAGGGCATTACTCCTGTACTCATCAAGGCGTGGCCTGGCTTTCCCTACACCAACGACAACCTGGATGTGCTGGTGAGGCCGGAACAGGAGGGCAGGGCCAGGCTTGTCTTCAAGAAACTGGGATACTTTGAGCTCAAGATAGTGGAAGAGCCGCAGAAGTTCCTCTTCGCCCGCATCAGGGAAGGAAAGGTAACCTCAAAGTTCCACCTCCACACCCGCATCGGCTGGGGGGTGGGGTTCATGGATGAAGGGGCCTTCTGGGAGAGGGCAAGGCCTTACGGGGGGACCCTGGTGCCTTCCCCTGAGGACATCGTTCTCATCACCCTGGCCCACAGCTTCTATGAGAACAAGAAGTTCACCCTGGCCGACCTGATGAAACTAAGATGCAGCGCCCAGGGGGGCCTGGACTTCAACTACATTGAAGGGGTAGCCAGAGGGAGGGGTTGGGGGGAGGGGCTCTATTTCTGCCTCCTCCTCTGGGCCCGTCTGGAGGAACGCCTGTGGGGGCAGACCTCCCTCCCCAAGACCTCCATGGAGGACTGGGAATCACGCTTGAGCCAGCTTTCCCTGAAATACTACCGCCGCCTGCTACGCCGGGAGCCCGTGCTGCCCTTCCGCGTCTCGTTCCTTTTCAGCAAGCTCCTTTACTACAAGAAGGTATGGGGGGACCGGGAGGGGGGGTCATGGGCCAAGCTCCGGGACACCGTCCAGACCTTGCTCCGGGGGATAAAGGTGAAGGGCCGGCTGCGCTTCCAGCCCTCCTTCCTGGTCTCCTTCAGCGGTGCCGATGGCAGCGGCAAGACACAACATGCCATGAGCCTGGTTGGGGCTATATCGGAATATGTCAAGGTGGACTATTTCTGGAACCGCTGTGCTGTCTCCCGACCCTACCGGCTTCTCCGGGCTTTGGGGGGGCTTTTGCTTCGGCGAGGTGGGAGCAAAGGAAAGCCCTGGGTTGACCGCAGGGCCTCTCTCTCCAGTCCCCTGAGACGGACAGTCTGGGTCTACCTGGTGGTGGTGGACCTGCTCTGGCAATACCTTATCCATGTGAGGCTACCCCTGCTCAGGGGCAGGGTGGTGGTATGTGACCGCTATGCCTGGGATGCCGCCGCTGAACTGGAAGCCTCTCTGCCCCTTCAGGACCGGGCCAGCCGTCTGGCCATCAGATTGCTCCTGGCCCTGAGCCCCAGGCCCAACATGAGCTTCTTCCTGGAGGCTCCAGACCACCTCCTGGCCCAGCGCAAGCAGGAGCAAACCGACCCCCGCTATCTCTCCGCCCTCAGGGAGGCCTACCGGAAACTGGCGGAGAGCTACCCCTTTAAGGTGAAAGAGACCGGGGGGGACTTTACCTCCCTTTCCGACGAGATTGCCCGGGAGACCCTGGACTTCTATATGGACCGCTATCACACCCTGCTCAATGGCCTCTTCCTCTCCAACCCCGCCCAGCTCAATCCCCGTCGGGAGGAAAAGCGGCTATGAAGGTCCTGGTAGTCACCAATATGTATCCCAACCCGGAGAACCCTGCCTACGGCATCTTTGTCCAGGAGCAGGTGAGGTCCCTGAGGGAGGCGGGGGTGGAGGTGGATGTCCTCTTTGTCAACGGCAGGAAGAGCCGCTGGAACTATCTCTGGGGGTTCTTCAGTCTGTGGGGGCACCTCCTCACCCACCGCTATGACCTTATCCACGCCCACTATGTCCTTTCCGGAATAATCGCCCGTGCCCAGTTCCTCTGCCCTGTGATAGTTACCTATCACGGGCCTGAGCTCTTTCTGGAGAGGTTCAAGAACCAGGGGAGGCTTTGCCGCTGGCTGGCCCCCCTGGTGGATAGGGTCATCGTGGTCTCCCCCGAAATGAAAGCCCATCTCAGGCGGGGTCGGGCGACGGTCATCCCCTGCGGCATTGACCTAGAGAGAATACGGCCCATACCAGGGGATGAGGCCCGGCAGCGATTGGGCCTCCCTCTGGAAAAGAAGCTGGTCATGTGTATAGGCTCCTACGGCGGCGCTTTCAAAAAGTGGCGTGCTTACAAAAGGTTTGACCTGGCCCGGGCGGCCACGGAGGAAGCCAGGAAGAAGGATCCCGCCATTGAACTCCTACCTGTCTTTGGCCGTCCCTACCAGGAAATGCCCCTCTACTTCAGCGCTGCCGATGTCCTGATGCATATCTCCGATGGGGAGGGATCGCCTATGGTGATCAAGGAGGCTATGGCATGCAACCTGCCCATTGTGGCTACACCGGTGGGAGATATCCCCCAGGTTATAGGGGGCACTGACGGATGCTCTCTTTGTAGCTGGGAGCCCGGGGAGATAGCCGATAAGCTCCTCCTGGCCCTCCGTTCGGGCAGAACCGGGGGCAGGGAGAGGATGACGGAGCTGGAACTCAAGAATATCGCCTCCCGGATTATCTCCCTCTACAGGGAAGTCCTGGGGGAGAAGGGACGTTAGCTATGGCAAAACAGCAGTGCACGAAAAGGGTCTGCCTTGTCCGCCACGGGCATTATCCACAGGACAACCACCTCAAGCGGGACGCGGAAGCGCTCCTCGCCCACGGCTGGGAGGTGGATGTGGTCTGCCTGAGGAAAGGGGGGGAGAAGGCCAGGGAGGTGCTCAAAGGGGTCCAGGTGTATCGCCTGCCGGTGGAGCGTCACCGGGGCGGTCCCTGGCGATATATCTGGGAGTATTTCTCCTTCCTTCTCCTGGCCTCCGTTAAGGTAACTCTCCTTTCCCTGCGAAAAGGGTACCGGGCCATTGAAGTAAGCAACCTGCCCGACATCCTGGTCTTCTCTTCCCTGGTCCCCAAGCTCCTGGGGGCCAGGGTGGTCCTGTATATGAGGGAGCGGATGCCTGAGACCTTTGCCGAAGTTTACGGTGTGGGGGAGGGTCACCCGATGGTCCGGTTCCTGCGCCTGTTGCAGCGGGTGTGCATGGCCTACTCTGACCACGTAATCGCAGTGGGTAACAGGGCCAAGGAGTGTCTCCAGGCAAACGGCGCTGCCGCCACAAAGATATCAGTGATAGAGAATGTTCCTGATGAGGAGGTCTTCCACCCCCTGCCCTCTGTGCTTCCCGGGGACGGGCATTTTCGGCTGGTCACCCACGGCAGTCTTCTGGAGCGGTATGGCATCCAGACACTGCTGCGGGCGGTCCCCCTGCTTCTGGAAGAGATTCCCAACCTGGAGGTGTGGTTAGCGGGGGACGGGGAGTACCGACCGGCCCTGGAAAGCCTTTCCAAGGAGCTCAAGTTGGAAGACCGGGTGCGTTTCCTAGGATGGCTTCCCTTCCATGAGATGCCCGCGGTTATTGCCGGGGCCCATGTGGGGGTAGTAACTGTGCAGTGTGAGTGCTACTGTTTGTCCAATAAGCTGTCTGAATACCTGGCTATGGGCAAGCCCGTAATAGTCAGCGGACTTGAATCCCATAAGGCCTATCTCCCCGAGGGGGCCGCCCTCTATTTCCGCCCCGGGGATGAGCGGGACCTGGCCCGCTGCGTGCTGGAGCTATACCGTGACCCTGAAAAGAGGGCCTCGGTAGCTGCTCGCGGCCAGACCATCTATGAGCAATACCGTTGGTCGGTCATGCAGCGCAGATACCTGGCAATCTTTGAGGAGATGACAGCTACAAGCCGAAGGCGGTGGCCTTTTAAGAGTCGCCCCGAGAAGGAATCGATAGATTGAAAATCGCGGTAGTTCTGGGCACTCGCCCCGAAATAATCAAAATGGCGCCGGTCATTAGAGAACTGGAGAGCCAGGGTAAAGGATATTTCATCCTCCACACCGGTCAGCATTATTCCTATAATCTAGATAGGGTTTTCTTTGAGCAGCTGGGCCTTCCTCCGGCCAAATACAATCTGGAGACCGGCTCTAGTTCCCACGCCAAACAAACAGCAGAGATCTTGGTCGGCGTGGAAAAAGTCCTACAACAGGAAAGACCCGAAGCAGTTCTCGTGGAGGGTGATACAAACTCTGTCCTCGCCGGTGCCCTGGCAGCGACCAAGCTTCGGATAAAAGTTGGACACGTCGAGGCAGGCTTGAGAAGCTACGATAGGAGTATGCCAGAAGAGGTGAACCGCATTCTGGTTGACCATTGCGCTGACCTGCTCTTTGCTCCTACGGAGAAGGCGAAGTCAATCTTGATGGGCGAAGGTATCCCGGAAGAAAGGATATTTGTCACCGGTAACACCATCGTTGATGCCATCTATCAAAACCTAGAGATAGAAAACGAGGGGGCCAGTGTAATCAATGCTACTTGCCTCAAGCCGGGCGGGTATTTTCTGACCACTGTTCACCGCCAGGAGAATGTAGACAACCGCGCCCGGTTTGCTTCTATCCTGGAAGGCCTGAACCTGGTAGCTAGCGAGTTTGGTCTGCCCGTAATCTATCCTATCCACCCTCGCTCCAGAAAGATGATGGATGCCTTTGGACTTCAGCCAGAAAGGGTCAGGCTAATTGAGCCGGTTGATTACTTCAGCTTCTTGCAGCTTGAGAGCAACGCCCGGCTTATTTTGACCGATTCGGGTGGCGTTCAGGAGGAGACATGTGTGCTCCATGTGCCGTGCGTCACCCTCAGGGATAACACTGAAAGACCCGAAACCCTCCAGGTCGGCTCTAACATCTTAGCTGGTGCTTTGCCAGAGAGAATACTTGAATGCTCAAAGGCGATGCTTGCCAAGGGAAACCATTGGGAGAACCCCTTTGGCGATGGCCAAGCTGGAAAGAGAATCGTTCGTCTACTGGAGGCGAAGATATGAAACCTGCGAGAAATCCTGGTGGATGGTTTCAAAGCAGAGACACCTGGCTATCTTTGAGGAACTGACATGATAACGACAGTGCCCAAGAGCTGGTGGTTGCCCCTGGGGGTGCCCCTGGCGGCTATTCTGGCTACGGCGCTCCTAGCGGGGATGGCGGCTTCTTCCCTGCGGCCTGCCATGTTCATGGTGCTGGCTGCCCAGGGGGTGACGTTCCTGCTATTCATCCGCCGCCCGGTGTGGCTCCTGGCCTCCCTGATTGTGGGCCAGCTAACAGCGGCCGGCTACATGGTAGGGGTGGGGGGAACGCAGGTGACAACCAGATTGCTCTGGACAGTGGCAGTACCTTTGTTGCTTGTACCCTTCCTGGCCCGGTTCGGGCTGGACCTAGGCCCCCGGGCCAAGAGGGTGGTCCTGCCGGCCATAGCCTTCTTCGCCCTGACTGTCCTGGCCAACGCCATCTATACCGATATGGACTACACCTTCAAGTATTTTCGGCAGACCGCTTTTTTCCTGACGGTGCTCCTCCTGACTCCTATCCTGGTCCGGGAGGAGAGGGATGCCAAGCTCCTGGCCCTGGTCACCCTGGCGGTGGGAACGGTATCCGGGTTCCTGGCCATAATGCAGCACTACGGCCCAAGGGGGGCACCGGTTATCACCATTCTCCCGAACATTATCGAGAACGGCCGGGTCCCGGGGCTATCGGAGGGGTTCGTCCAGCTCAGCTATTACTTGCCCACTATCCTTCTCCCAGTAATAGCCATCTACTTTCTCCAGGGTGTCAGGGGCAAAATGAGGTGGTTCCTGGCCTTTTCAACCCTGGTCATGGGCCTGGGCCTTTACTGGACCTGGACCCGCTCGGCACCCGTGGCCCTGGGGGCGGGAGGGCTGGCTATGGGCCTCTTCTTCACGGGGAGATTGAGGAGGGAGTTCCTCCTCGCCCTGCTCATTATTGGAGGAGGCTTCTGGTGGTATACGGATATGAAAGGAAACCGCTATGACCGGGGCTTCACCGAGGACGCGAGCGGCGCCTCCCGGCTGGTCCTGTGGCAGGCAGGGATAAAGATGGCTATGGACAATCCCGTGCTGGGGACGGGACACCGGGACTTTCAGGCCATGTCCATGGAGTACAGCTCCTCCATTGACCCCTACTATCTGGAGCTTCAGGACGCTGGCGAGGTCCTGGGCGTGGCGAAGGTGCACAACGATTTCCTTAATGTCTGGCTCTCCTTCGGTACCCTCGCTTTTCTCCTTTTTCTATTCCTTCTTGGCGCTGTATTCTGGAACTTCATAGAGGCCTTCCGGCGGGCGGGCAGTCCCTTCCTCAAAGCCCTTTCCCTGGGCTGTGCCGGGGCGCTGGTCGCCTACGCTGCCACCTCCTTCCTGCACAATGTCATGGACAGCTCGGCCCAGCTCTTTATCCTGACCGGCCTCTCCCTGGCCCTGACAAGGCTGGCCTGCAAGGCCCCCGAGAAGAGGCACGATGGAAGATGAACACATTGTAGTGGCCCTTTTTGTTAATCGCCTGGCGGTGGGGGGGGCAGAACAGCAACTCCTCGAGCTGGCCCGAGGGATGGACAGGAGCCGGTTCAGGCCTATTATCGTAACTCTGTCCCCCTTCCCAGAAGGGGGGCTGGAAAGGGAGGCTCAGGTGGCGGGGGTGGAGGTGGTCCCCCTGAACCGGCGGGGCTGGTTTGACCTTTGGGCCTTTTACAGAGCCTTCCGGCTCCTGCGCCAAAGAAGGGTGGATGTGGTTCAACCCTACCTCACCCCGGCTACCCTCTTTGGCCTTCTGCCCGCCCTGGCGGCAGGCACCCCTGTTAAGATAGTAACAGAGCGTTGTGGCCTGCGAGTAAAGGTAAGCTGGCGCAACAGCCTCTACCGTAGCATAGAGGACTTCCTTTCCCGTTTTGCCGACTGGGTAATACCCAACAGCCAGGCCGGTAGAGAATACGTCCTGAAAAGAGGTATCAACCAGGCCCGGGTGATGGTGGTATATAACGGCATAAACCTGAAGCGCCTGGTTTCTACTCCTGAGAAGGTGGCCCAGGTTCGGGCCCAGATGGGAGTCCCGCCCGGCGGGAGGGCGGTAGGAATAGTGGCCAGCCTCACCCCTCCGAAAGACCACCTGACCTTCCTCCAGGCAGCCAGGATAATAGGCCAGCACCTGCCCCAGACCCGCTTTGCCCTGGTAGGGGATGGCCCGCTGCGCCCCCTTCTGGAAAGGGAGGCTCAGGAGCTGGGGGTGGCCCCCCTGGTTACCTTCTTTGGCAATCAACGGGACATCGGCTCATATATAGGCAGCTTTGATGTGGCTGTCCAGTGTTCGGCGGACAAGGAAGGCTGCTCCAACGTCGTCCTGGAGGCCATGGCCCTAGGCAAGCCCGTAGTGGCCACAGAAGTGGGAGGCAATGGGGAGTTGGTGGAGCCCGGGGTCACAGGGCTTCTCATCCCCCCACGGGACCCCAGGGCCCTGGCAGAGGCAGTCATTGGCCTGCTGGAGGACCCCCAAAGGAGCCAGGCCATGGGGGAAAGGGGCAGCGAGGTAGTCCGGAGCCAGTTCAGCCTAGAGGGCATGGTAAAGAACTACGAAGTCCTCTACCAAGAGGTGCTGGCCAGGAAAAGGGGAAGGGTGTGAGAGGGGGACTCTCGAGCACCGGGCAGGAATGCGCCTGGAGGTTCATGCTTCTGGCGGCAGGGTCCCGGGGCAGACCCCAACTCAGGGAAAGGCTATGCCACTTTCTGGAGGGACCCCTGGACTGGCCCTATGTGCTGAAGGAGGCCCAAGCCCAGGGCATCGCTCCCTTTCTGGACGGCGCCATAGTCTCTTATCATCTGGAGGAGCTGGTGCCCCTATCCTGCCGGCTCCAGCTCAGGAAAGTGAGGGCCCAGGTCCTCCGTCGCAACCTCCTCCTTCTCCTAGAGCTGAAGCGGGTCCTGGGCTATTTGAGCACCCTGGGTGTAGAGGCAATCCCTATAAAGGGGCCTGTCCTGGCCGAGACCCTCTACGAGGACCTCAGCCTGCGGCCGACTTCCGATATTGATATCCTAGTCAAGCCTGGGGACCTGCCCGTTTGCCGCCAGGCCCTGGCCTCCCTGGGCTATAAGTGTTTGGACCTGCATAGTGAGGAAGGCCATCCCTTTCATGACCCGCCCTATTACCTGGCAGGCTCCCCGGGGCTTTTCCTGGAGTTGCACCGAGCACTGAGCCATGACGGACTGGTGCCCCTGGACCTGAAGGCTATGTGGGAGCGGGCGGGCTATGCCTCGGTAGATGGGGGTCGGATGCTCACCCTTTCCCCCGAGGATAACCTCCTCTTCCTGGCCTACCACCTCACCAAACACGTCCATGGCCCCCTGCGCTGGCTGTGCGATGTTGCCCAGCTTCTTGAGAGGTATGAGACCTCTCTAGACTGGCCATACATTGTCCGGGCCCTCCCCAGCACGGGGACGAAGAACTTCCTCTACTTTTCCCTGGCCCGGGCCCGCCGCCTGCTGGGTGCCCCCATCCCCACCTCAGTACTAGAAGCCATCGCCCCCCGTGGCCCCAGGCGGTTTCTCCTGGATTTGGTGGCCGATGACCAGGCCTTCTTGGGGCTTCGCAGAAGGCTGAGGGCAGAGAGGCTGGGGCTGGCCCATTGCCTGATGCACACAGGGGTGCGACGGGTGGGGCAGGCCTATATGCGGCACCTTCTGAGTGACGGGCGAGGCCCGGCGTGGTGGGCCCTTTTCAGGCAGGGGGCCGTGGGGGTGGTGCGGAGCGGGCTAGCCTTGCTCATTGCACTGGGAGGCTCCCAGGGCCACAACGGTCTGGGACGAGGCCAAACCGGGGACTGATGGGCACAGCTGAAAAGGTCGCCCGGAACACCCTCTTTAATCTGGCGAATGTTGCCGTTAGCGCTCCCCTTTCCTTCGTCATTTCCATCATCCTGGCCCGGGGTCTGGGGCCGGAAGTCTACGGCACCTATGCCTTCTATATATGGGTTATCTCCCTCTGTGGCTACCTGGTGAACCTGGGCCTTGGTTCCACAGCTACCAAATACATCTCTGAATATTCAGGAAAGGGCCAGGGTGAGCAAGCCAAAGGAATAATCTGGATGGTGTTCAAGGGCCGGGTCCGGGCAGGCCTGGCCGTGGCCACGGCGGCTTTGCTCCTGGCTGTCCCCCTAACCCATCTTATAGGAAAGGGACATAGCCCCATTTATTGGGTTATGGTGGCCATGGCGGTGCTACCCTATACCCTTTTCTATCTCTTTCAGTCTATCTCCTTGGGCCTGCAAAAGTTTCAGTATGTGGCCGTCCAGACCCTTGTCTGTGTCCCCCTGCGCCTTGGCCTGGCCTTTCTTGTCGTTTACCTGGGGTTTGCCGCCAAGGGGCAGCTGGGTGCGGACATGTTTGTCTGGGTGCTGGGTGTTGGGGTAGGTATTTACCTTCTCAACCGATTCATCCCCTTGAGGAGCCTCATCCGGGCCTCACTGACGCCGGAGGCCGCTGCCAGGACCCGGAGCTATGCTATGGCCATGACGGGCATCCTCCTGGCGGAATACCTCCTCTGGGAGAGGTCGGAGGTCCTCCTGCTGGGCTTCCTCCGTCCCGACCAGGAGGTGGGCTTCTATACCCTGGGGGTCAAGCTGCCCCGCCTGCTCATGAGCGTGGTGCCCGCGGTCCTTGGCGGGGTGCTCCTTCCTACCCTCTCGGAGCAGTTCGGTAAAAAAGACATGGCCAAGCTGAAGGCCGTCTTCATCACCTCAGCCCGCTATCTCATGATTCTGGCCCTGCCCCTGGTAGCCGGAGGCATTGCTCTAGCTGTACCCCTGGTGAACCTGGTGTACGGGGCAGCGTATGCACCTGCTATCAGCATAATGATGATCACCTTTCTGCCCGCCGCTTTCCTGGTCTTTGTCACCCTTTGCCGTCAGGTCCTCTACGCCATAGATAAGCCGGCCTATGCCCTACGGGTAGCCCTCCTTCTGGCTCCCCTCCACATCGGGCTTAATCTGATCTTCATCTCCCGTTACGGTATCCTGGGGGCAGCCATAGCTACTTCCAGCCTTCAGTTCCTGATTCTCCCCATATATGTCTGGCTGGTCTACAGGGAGACCCGGGCCCTCTGGCCCGTGGCTGATGGGGCCAGGACGGTCCTGGCCGCTTCCCTGATGGGGCTGGCCCTCTTTTCAGCATATGGCTTGTGGGGCACCGTTCCTGCCCTTGTTCTGGCTCTTCCCCTGGGGGGAGCAGTGTATTTCCTGGGGCTGGTGGCCTTTGGGGCCCTGCGCCAGGAAGACCTGGACATTCTGGCCAAGGTGAGAGGGGTACTGCCCTCTTCCCTCTGGTATCCCTACCAGGGCCTGCTGAGGGCCCTGGGAGGCCTGATGGGACCGGCGGCTTCCTTTCGCGGTTGGATAGTTGCAGGGGCCAGGAGGGGGAACGCACTCGACGGAAAGTCCCGGGACTGAAGGAGGGAAGATGGTGGGGAGGGTTCTTACTCTACTAGGCAGGTTGAGGAACTGGCTACTGCTTCGCCAATACTTGCGGGCCGGCCTGAGAATGGGCAAGGACGTCCGCATCATAGGGAAGCCTACATGTGGCTCGGCGCCCTACCTCATAAGCATCGGCAACCACGTTACCATCTCTGCCGAGGTGAGCTTTATCACTCATGATGGTGCCACCTGGGTCTTCCGTCACCTGCCTGAATACAGAGGATTGCAGAGGGTCGGGCCCATAGAAATCAAGGACAACTGCTTTATCGGGACGCGCGCTATTCTCATGCCCGGCATATCCATCGGCCCCAACTCTGTGGTGGGGGCGGGGGCGGTGGTGACCCGGTCCGTCCCTCCAAATACTGTGGTGGCTGGTTCCCCCGCCAGGGTCATCTCGTCAACAGAGGCGTTCATCAAGAGGAGCCTGCCACGTTGCCATTACTACCCCCCGGAGGTGGCCAGGAATCCAAAGCTGATGCGGAAGGCTGTCCTGGAGTTCCTCTCTGCTCAGTCCACCGAAGCAGGGACTGAGCCACCCTAAGCCCCTAAGGGGCTGGGGTGGGAATACATCTAGCCTGGCCAAGGAGTGTCGTCAGCGCAGAAAGCCTCTTTCCCCGTTGGATGACGGGGAATGCCAAGAAGCGCTGATAGGAGGGAACTGACATGAGGCTTCAGCAAGTGGCCCGCTTTGAAAACACCTTAGAGCCTCGCCAGAGGGCTCGTCTATTCTTTGATATGCTGAGGGAAGAGCTGGAGAGCTGTGAAACCTTCCTCGCTCCGGAGGAAGTTCAAATACTGAAAACCTATTACAGCAGACTGCGGGACGTTCCCCAGCCCCGGGTGGAAAATATGCGGGCCTGGTACGCCAGGCGAGTGATGAATCTGGTCGGCTCCATCCACAGAGGGACGAAGCTCCTAGATGCTGGCTGTGGGCTGGGCTCCGAGTGCATTCTGGCGGCAATGCTAGGCGGGGTGGTGCAGGGGATAGACCTGAGGTCAGAGCGCTTGGCCGTGGCCAGAAAGAGGACCGAATTCTACCAGAGAGGGGTGGGCGTGCCCTTGCAGGTGCAATTTATGGGCGCCTCCATCTTCGACATCTCAGACAGGTTTGATGTCATTCATGCCCAAGAAGCAATTACCCATATTGAACCATGTGATAGGTTTGTCCTGTGGGCCCATGAGGCTCTTTCTGGCGGGGGCAAACTGATTATCAGCGACCATAACGCTCTGAACCCATGGGGCGTCATCAAGAGCAAAATCATCCAGCGCAGACAAGGGGGAGTGTACGTAGCAAAGATAAACCCTAACACCGGCGAAAAGGTGGCCTATGCTCAGGAAAGGCTGGTGAACATCATCTCGCTGACGGGGAGGCTCCGGGGGGCAGGTTTTACAGTAGAGAAGCTGGATATGTACGGTTTCTCGCTCTACGTTCCCAACGCTCTGGTTGCCAAACTGGGCATTCTCTTTGAGGGGGTAGTGTCTCGTATCCCGCTGTTGCGGCTGCTGGGTGCCAGCTACACTCTAGTTGCGGTCAAAACCTAACTAACCTGGCGGCTGTCACCCCTATTACCCACAGTTAGGTCTTCAGTACCATCGCTGCTAGCACTAACAGGCTATTGAACGCCTTTCCCCTTTTATTCTAGACTTAGAGCGGTTAAGATATGGTTGAGAAAATGTTAAGGCTAGTTAATTTCATCGGGGTCCTTTTGCTTTCCCTTAGCTTCCTCGCCGTTGCCGGGCCCACTCCTACTGTAGTCAGCACCAAGTGTCGGGGGTTCATATTCTGATAGGGAGCTTCACGGTTTGATGCTCAATGGCAGGTCCAGGACGGCGATGAGCCTAGGGGTTCGTGCTGTCTTGGCGCTTCTCGTCCTTTGCCTTACGTTGCCTGGGACCCCGACGTTCGCCCAGGGCAACGGCACCACCGTTGGGAGCCCAACGGTGGTGAGGCTGACCAGGCTCATCACTATTCAGGCCCCGTACACAGGTGACGGCGACGCCAACAACTCCTGCACCTTCCAGTACAAGAGGGTGGGCGACGCTGGCTGGCTGGATGCCTTCCCTATGTACGCGGACAGGGCGAGCAAGAGCTGGCACGGCGTCGCCTACGCTTTGGACCCTGATACCAACTACGACCTGAGGCTGACTTTTACTGACCCCGGAGGCGTGACTGGTTCGCCCTGGACGGGGACGGGGAGGACCAAGAAAGACGGGACAGTCCCCCTCGGCACCGGTCCCATCTACTACGTTGACGGGACCAACGGCAACGACACGACCGGCAACGGTTCTCAATCCCAGCCCTGGAAGACCATCGGCAGGGCGGTCCAGTCCCTGGCTGCTGGCGTTACCGTCAGGATAAAGGCTGGCATCTACAAGGAGCAGGTCACCATAGCGCCAGCCTCGAACCTCGGCAGTGTAGACAACCCAATTACATTCGAGAGTGCTCCTGGTGAGACTGTTATCATAGATGGGGAGTTTGCAAGAACTAATGGTTTCATTATCGGGACTTATGGTAGAAATGTTTATGATTTTGTCATCCGTGGTCTGACAGTTCGCAATACCGCAGGCTCCAACATTGTTTTCCAGTATGGTCAATATATGACAGTAGAGGACTGTGTCCTTGAGGAGGCACGCTATTCTACTGGTGCAGATGGTGCTTTGGTGATGCGGAGTGCTGGGCAATACCTTACATTTAGAAGGAATGTTGTTACCAATACGGGTGCTCCTGTTAGTAACCCTTCGGTCTATCCTTCCAGAACAGCAGTCAATGGTGTTGTGCTAAGAGAAAACACTGGCGGGGAACATTCCATTTACTCTAACATCTTCCAGGGGGGCAGGTGCGATGATGCCGTTAATACCCAAGATGAAGGCCAACCTCTAGCTGGTTGGGTGCGGGACTCGGAGTTTTATGGCAACACAATTACCGATGCTGCCGATGATGGGTGGCAATTTGAGGGAGGTGTTGCCAGAGTAGTCGCTTGGGATAACACAGTAGTCAATGCATATAATTCCTACTTCGGTCTGCGAGTAATAAGAGGACCCTGCTATGTTTTCCGTAACCTCTTTGTGGACACGAGAACACTATCTACAGCATGTGGAGTCAAGACGGGGCAGGCCAGTTCTGGTCCTGCCTTTATTGTTCACAACACATGGATAAACCCGTATGTTGGAATTGGCGCTAGTTGGGCTGGTTCTGGTGGGATGACTAACCAGACCTACCTCAACAATATCTTCCTGATGAAGACGAAATACTATATTGAGGGTGCGCTACTGAGCCAGACAAGTAATGTCTATGACTACAACCTGGTATATATCTCTAATGGTTCAAATGTTGTTAAGGGCATTACGACAGGCAATGTCTATTATGCTACTCTTGCCGCCTGGCAGAACGCCTCTGTCCAGGACATCAACAGCATACAGGCCAATCCCCTGCTTGACTCGGACTTCAAGCCGTTGTTTAACTCGCCCGCCGTTGACAAGGGAAAGTACTTTGGTGGGACCTATATAGGCTACGCTCCAGACATAGGAGCTATAGAATCCCCCTACACGGGCCCTGTCCCCACTCCCACTCCCACTCCTACTCCCACGCCCACACCTACACCTACTCCGACTCCTACCCCCATGCCTACACCTACTCCGACTCCTACCCCCATGCCTACAC
>Ga0315294_10001451_pt1 | contig 25781 bp, 21 predicted proteins | sample YL17G13_40_MG_FD_203626 | JGI IMG/M metagenome (GOLD analysis project Ga0315294, IMG submission 203626) | Sediment microbial communities from Yellowstone Lake, YNP, Wyoming, USA - YL17G13_40 | ecosystem: Environmental > Aquatic > Freshwater > Lake > Sediment | place: USA: Wyoming | collected... | reverse complement strand
TGGCGGGCATGCCGCCGCCGCCGGACCACGCCGGAGCACGATACTGCGGGCCGTGTGATGCACACTATGACGAGATTCGGATGCCGCGGCCACTTGTCGCCAATTCGCGTCGCGTTGCCCCTGCTGACCATCGTGAGTGCGCTGCTGCTGCAGGCCGCAGCCGCGCGCCCCAGCGCCGCCGAGCCGGGCCTGGAAAGCATGGCCGACACCTATGTGCGGGCCCTGTTGGAAGGCGACGGGCCGACGGTACGCCGCCTCACCCCGTCGCTGGGCGGGGAAACGAAGATCAATCTCACCGCGAGGGTCATCTTCTACTACGCGCTGCCCAAGACCCTTGACGGCACCCTCTGCGCGATGCGCGAGCAGGGGCAGTGGAAAATCCGCGCCACAGAGCTTACGCTCTAGGTCACACTCATGCCGTCCTTGTCACACCGTATCAAGTTGCGGGCGCCTGCCAAGGTCAACCTCGCGCTGGCCCTGCTGGGCGAGCTGCCCGACGGCTACCACCGGGTCGAGACCGTCCTGCAAACCGTGTCGCTGTGGGACGAGATAGCCCTGCAGCCGCGGCGCCAAGGTATCGCGCTCGTCTGCGACGAGCCCACCGTCCCTGCCGACGAGAGCAATCTGTGTTATCGCGCCGCGGCACTGCTGCTGAAGGAGTCGTCCACCACTTCCCGGCGGGTGGGCGTGGCTATCACGCTCTGCAAGAACATACCCGCGCAAGCCGGCCTCGGGGGCGGCAGCAGCGACGGCGCCGCGACCCTGGTAGGGCTCAACCGGCTGTGGGGATTGCGGCTCACGCGCCGAGAGCTGGCGGGTATCGCGGCGGAGTTGGGAGCTGACGTTCCGTTCTTCCTCTACGGCGGGAGCGCCATCGGCACCGGCCGCGGGGACCGCATCGAGCGCCTGGGCCCGGGTCCTGTCATGCACCTGGTGCTGGCGCGCACGGGCCAGGGCGTGTCAACATCATGGGCGTACGCGCGCTGGCTGACGGGCGCCCGCAAACACGGATCCGGCGCGATGCTGCGCGCCCTTGCGGCGGGTTCGCCCCAGGCGATCGCGGCCGCGCTGCGCAATGATCTCGAGCCAGGAGTGCTCGCCCAGCGGCGGGACATTGCCGACCTTAAGGCGCGCGTGCTGGCGCAAGGCGCACTGGGCGCGCTGATGGCAGGCAGCGGTTCGGCGGTGTTCGGCGTCTTCGCCGACCACAAGTGCGCGCAGGAGGCCGCGGCACGCATGTCCAAGAATGGGGTATGGGCGCGGGTGGTGCGCACCATCGGCAGCGGCGCGTCCTTTGCGCGTTAGCGCCACAGCGGTCGGTGACCGGGCCTGGGGATTGTCATGGCAGACGCGTTCGTGTTGGCGGCCGGACAGGATCATGGGCGGCTGGCGGAGATGGCCGGCACGCCCTATCGTGCGCTCATCGAGGTTAGCGGCCGGCCGATGGTGGAGCGCGTACTCACGGCGCTGCGCGGAACGCAGGGGGTGCAGCGCATACTAACGGTGGCGCCGCAGCAGGTGCGGGAGCGTATCTCCCCCGACCTCGCCGACCTGATCGTGCCGCCCGGGGAGACGCTGCTGGACAACATCGAGCTGGGGCTGGCCGCGCTCGGCGACTCGGGTATGGTGATGTTTGCCCACTGCGACGCGCCACTGGTCACACCCGCTGCATTCGACGACTTTTTGGGGCAGGCGGAACCGCTGGGCGCCGACCTCGCGTACGCCATCGTTGCGAAAGAGGATGTCGAGCACAAGTTCCCCCACGGCCATCGCACCTATGCTCGAATGCGAGACGGCACCTTTACCGGCACCAACGTCGTCCTCGTCAAAGGGGATTTCATCGCCCGCCACCGCGACCTAGTGCGCCAGTTCTACCATCACCGCAAGAACCCCCTGCGCCTGGCGGGGATGCTCGGCGCGGGATTCATCCTGCGGCTGCTGAGCGGCAGGCTGACCCTTGCCCACCTCGAGCAGCGCCTGGGGCAGGTGCTGGGCGGACAGGCGCGGGCCATCATCTCGCGCTATCCCGAGCTGGCGTTCGACGTGGACAAACCGGAGGACCTGCGACAGATACGGACGATCCTCGGCGACTGATAGACGGTTCGAGGCCGGCCCCTGGACGAGTGGCTAAGCCCCGTCCGGGGCCGCCATCCCGGCCCTGGCACGGCCAGGGCTTAGGGACCGGCGCGCGGGTGCACCTATGGTCGTGCTCAAGTGCCCCAAGTGCGGTAAGCTGTGCCGTGAGGGACTGGTTCCGTGGCCCCGCTGCGGGCGGTGCCACGAGCGACTGCTGAAGTGTCGCTACTGCGCCGACTTCGACGCGCGCATGCTCGACTGCGTGTCCACCTTCCGCTCCGAGGACTTCCGCATGCGCGACCCCGACCTCTACCTGGCATGTCCGCACCACAGGACGACGCTGGAGGTTCGGCCCCCGCAGCGCCTCGTGCGCCGACAAGTGTGGGCGGGCGTGTTCCTCCTCGGGGTCGCGGCGGTTGCCGCGATGCTCGTCCTGCGGCCGCGGGATACCGCTTCCTCTCAACCCGTCGTGCACGCGCGGGGGGTGCCGGCGCCCGACGCCGTCGTGCACGAGCCCATGGTAGTCGAGCTGCAGATCTGGAACCCGGGACCGGGAGACGTCGAGCAGGTAATCGTCGCGCTTGACCGCTCGTGCGAGCGCTATCTTCGTCTGACATACGTTGAACCGACGCCCCTGGCTCAGAGGCGCACGGAAAGCGCCCGTATCATGTGGTTCGCGCGGCTGGCCAAAGGAGAAGTGCTCAGTTTGCGCCTGCACGTAACCCCAACCAAAGAAGGGAGCATACACCTCGAGGCGGACGTTGAAGTGCCGGGCAGCGGTCGGCGCGAGCACGTCGCCTTACCGTTGGATATCATGCCGTGACCGCCCGACCGCAATCGGAGGCAACCCACGCCGAACGAGCGCTCCCCGATCTTGTGCGCGTCGCCGGCGACCTGGGCGCGACGGCATACGCGGTCGGCGGGTACGTGCGCGACCGGCTGATCGGTGCGGCCACCGGGGATGTTGACGTTCTGGTCACCCGCCGTCTGAGGGACATCGCCCTGCGCCTCGCCGCGCGGTGGCAGGTCACGATGGTGGAGCTGCGCGACGGCAAGCCAGGTGTTCGCCTGGTTTTCCGCGACGGTTCACACATCGACCTGTCGCTGCCGCGCGCCGCGGGCGTAGGGGCACAGCATGTAGGGGCTGTGCCCCTACAGCCGGGGCCGCCCGCGGTGTGGGCGCGACTTCTCCAGAAGTCGCGGCTTATTCGCGCGGTCTGGAGACCGCGCGCCCGCCGCGTGCGGGCCGACCTCGGCCTGCGCGACTTCACCGTCAACGCGATGGCGGTTCCGCTGGAACGCGCCACCGCAGGCGAGTGGCGCGAGGCGATCATCGACCCCACCTGCGGCCTCGCCGACCTGGATCGGCGCGTCCTGCGCGCAACCGGGCCGGGCATTTGGCAGGACGATCCGGCGCGCCTGATGCGCGCCTTGCGGCTTTCGGCCCAGCTCGGGCTCCGAATTGAGCCGGGAACCGAGACGGCGATTCGCCGGCATGCGCAGTCCATCGCGGGCGTTGCCGCGGAACGCGTTCGCGACGAGCTGTTCCCGCTGCTGGCGCGCCCTGCCGCCGAGGACTGGATGGGGCGCGCGGCCGACCTGGGCCTGTTGTTCGAGATTATCCCGGAGCTCGCGCCCCTGACGTGCCTCGGCCAGGGAGGATACCACCACCTCGATGCCTGGCGCCATTCGCTCGCGGTCGCGGCGCAGACAGAGACGCTGGCGCGCGATCTTCCGGGGATGAGCCCGGCCCATCGGCAGCAGGTCGCCGCGCTCATGAGCAGCACCGTCGGTGGAGGCCGACCGCGCTGCGCGCTCATCAAGCTCGCGGGCCTGCTGCACGATGTCGGCAAACCGCAGACCGTACAGACCGACGCCGAAGGGCACGTGCGCTTCTACGGACATGACATTGCGGGCGCGTCTATGGCCCGCGCCATCGGCCGCAGGCTGCGGCTTGCGCGCCGCGAGGTGCAGTACCTGGAGATCGTGGTCGGCGCTCACATGCACCCGCCTTTTCTCGCCCAGCAGCAGGAGGTCTCGCGGCACGCGGCGCATCGTTTCTTTCGCCGCACCGGCGACTGCGCTCCTGACGTTCTGCTGCTCGCCTGGGCGGATCGCCTCAGCGCGCGCGGGCCCGCGGCCATGCCGGAGCACATCCAGCGCGTCGAGCGGCTTGTGCGGTCGCTGCTTGCGGAGTGGCTGGATTGCGGCGAGCTTTCGCATCCGCGGCCTCCGGTCGGGGCGCGGGCGATCATGCGCCGCTACGGTCTGCAGCCGGGGCCGAAAGTCGGGGTATTGCTGAGGCGCCTGACGCGCAGGCAGGCCGAGCGACCGTTCGCGGATGCCGACCACGCCTGGGCCTATCTCGACCGCTTGGCCGCCCATTTGGGCGCAAGACCGACCGATTCGACCGAGGATGACGCAAACTCATAACTTGAAGCGCGCCCCGAGCACCATCGACCTCCACGTGCACACCACCGCGTCCGACGGCACCCTGACGCCCGAGCAAGCGGTGGCGGCCGCGGCGGAATCGGGCGTGCAGGTGCTGGGGATCACCGATCACGATGCCTTGCACGGCATTCCCGCCGCGCTCGCCGCGGGACAGCGCCTGGGCGTGACGGTCGTGCCCGGCGTGGAAATCAACACCGATTATGGCGAAACCGAGGCTCACATACTCGGGTACTTCGTCGACCACACGTCGCCCGGGCTAAACGCCGCGCTGGAGGACATCCGGCGGCGCCGCCTGGAGCGCGCCCGAGAGATCTGCGACCGGCTGCGGGCGCTCGGGCTCGCGGTGGAGAAAGAGCGGGTCCTCGCAATCGCGGGCGACGGTTCCGTTGGCAGGCCCCACGTCGCGCGCGCCCTGGTGGAAGCCGGCCACGTGCGGACCGGCGGCGAAGCCTTCGCGCGCTACCTCGGCCGTGGGCGGCCGGCGTACGTGCCTCGTTATCGCTTGACCCCGCACGCCGCGGCGCAGGCGATTCGCGCCGCCGGCGGGCTGACGGTGCTTGCGCATCCGGCGAAAGTCGGCGATGATTTGCTCGTGCAAGCCCTCATTGACCAAGGGCTCGATGGGTTGGAGGCGTTCCACTGCGACCACAGCGCGGCTCAAGCGCGACACTACGTCCAACTGGCCCGCCAGCGCGGCCTCCTCGTGACCGGGGGCACCGATTCGCACGGTCCTCACTCCGACCGCCCGGTGGCAATCGGCGCGGTGCGTGTGCCACGGTGGGTGTGGACATATTTAACCGAGCTAAGCAGGAATCGCGCGGGGAGCGTCTAAGTCAAGCGTTTGTTGGACGCACAACCAACCGCCAGGGAGCGAAAGCAACCAAACCGCTGAGGAGGGGTCATACTGCTCGGCGTTAACCGGGGGGAGCACAGCCGGGGGGCTGCGATCAGAAGCTGAAGCGCTGCTGCGTTCCACCAAGGAGTGGAGCCTGGGGAAGTCAGGCAATGGTGCGGGCTTCGTCACGAGCGCCGAGTGCTTCCACGGATAGCGTCTTGCGCCTGGGGCGGTATGCCCAGCGGTATCCCTGGGCATGCGCCGCCATTGAACGGCTCCGAAACAGCCCCTCCCGCGTCCTGCGCACGCGGGCGGCGCCCGCCCTCTACGCCCTCGCCGTCACGCATCGTCCCGCCCTTGATGATCTCAGGCGCATGTGCGCCGATCCCGCCCCCCAGGTTCGCGAGGCCGCCGGTTATTGGCTCGCCCGGTGCTGTGAGCACGATTGCAGGACCCTGACTGCGATCAGGGGCGAACTGGAGGGCGACGACAGGGTGCGCAGTGGCGTCGCCTCGGGGTTGGCGCCGGCCGCGGCCGCCAGCGATGCCGCCTTCGACCTGCTCGTGCTGCTGGCCCTTGACGATGAAGGGCGAGTCCGGGCGGCGGCAACCGAGGCCCTTGGCGAAGCCGGCGCCGGACACCCTCGGCGCGTGGTGAGCGCCCTACGCGACCTGCTTTTCTTCAGCAACGAGCCTGACGGATACATCATCCACGGGGCGGCGGGCGCCCTGGCGCGGCTGCTATCGGCGGCCACCCCGGGCGCGACGACACTGATGGTGCAGCTCGCTGCCGACGGTCACGACTCCCGCCGCTGGTGCGCGGCGCGGGCGCTGGCCGGGGCGTCCCGCACCGACGATCCTCGTGTGAACCGCGCGCTTTCAGCCCTGGCGCGCGATGGCAGCCTCATGGTGCGGGGGGAGCTCGCGATCACGGCAGGCGCTCTCGCCGCCGCGGGCGCCGGCGTGGAGGCGCAGCATGTGGCTAGGTCGCCCCGCGACCGCCACCCCGGCCCGCAGGGCTTAGGGGCTGTGCCCCTACGATTGCTTGAGGCGCTGGCCGGTGACAATGACGGGTTTGTTCGCAGCGCAGCGGCAGAAGCCGCCGCCAACTTCGTATCCACTCGCCCCCGCTGGGCGCTGGACACGCTCGCGCGCTTCGCGCAAGCGAGCGACCATCACGCGCGCGCGGGCGCGGCTGCAGGCCTGGCGGTTGCGATAGCGGCCGAGCCCGAGTCGGCCGTGGAGGTCGCGTGCTCGTTGACGCGCGACAAGTGGCCGGTGGTGCGCGCCCACGCGGCGGCAAGCCTGGCGAAGGCATGGAACTGCTCGCGGGAGGCTCGCCGATCGATTCTACCGCTTGCGCGAGACGCGCATCCGGCGGTGCGCAGTGAGGCGGCCGGCAGCCTGGCGGCCGCCAACGACGATAAGAACGTGCCCGCAGAGGTGTGGCGGGCGCTGGAGTCGCTGATCTGCGACGATTACGCCGAGGTGCGCCGCAGGGCCGTGAGCACAGTCGGCGTCCTTGCGGCAGGCGCTCCCGAGCGCGCATTGTCGATCCTGGCTGAACACCTCGAGGACGCGCCCGGCCCCGAATTGGCGCGGGCCCTCGCCCTTGCCCTGGCGGCGCACGAACCCGGGCCGCGCGCGTGGGGGGCGGCTCGCATCGCCGTTGCCGCGCGCAGCGATGGACTGATGCGCGAGATGGCCGAGGCGGCCCATGATTTGCTCACCGCCGACCTCATGAGTGCGTTCCACGACATCGCCTACTCGGAACCCATGGAGGAGCACCTCGAGCGCCTGGCAGAGATCACTCGCCCCCACGCGCACCATCGTCGTGCGGCGCTCCTCAAGGGAGTCGCCGAAGCGACCACGGGGATGCTCCGCGCGCGGACCCTCGAGGAGTTCGTGCGGGCATATGATTCGTTCCCGGATGAAGGCAAACTCGGCGAGCTGCTGGCGTTTGTGCCAGACGTGGAGGACGTCTCCGCGCTGCTGCACGTCGCTGAGCCGATGCGCGCGGCTTACGTGGCTTCTTCGCGCCAGGACCAGGCCGCTCACCTGGAGGGCGCGGTGGGCATGCTGAGGCAGCGCTTGGAAACGGGCGTCGCCTCGCCCTCGGTGCTCTACCGCCAGATCAGCCGGCGCCTGCTGGAGGCGGGGTCACGGATCGTCACGGCGGTGTTGCCGTCCCTGCGCGACCAGGCGGAGATATGGGTGGAGCTGCTGCCGGCGCGAGCGTACTTCGATTCCGAAGGGACCGTGGCGCTGCGTCTGCACAACCGGGGCAGCGCGGCAGCCGCGAACATTCATGTTGTCGCGCGGGCGGATCACCCCTACGCCATCGACATGCAGGGGGGCGGCCGGCTGGTGGAGCTATCCCCCGGCGAGGAGATGCTGCTGCCTCTTCGCCTCATCGTCCCGCCGGCGCCGCTAAAGGGCCAGGGCGCCATCGTCCGCGGCAGCCTCGAATACGATGATGCCGACGGCGTCGAGCGGCGCATGGGTTTCTCGTGCGAGCTCGGGTTCGAGCCGGCGCCGGCGCGCGCCGCCCCTTCGCCCGGTCACAATCCGTATGCGCCAGGCAAACCCCTGACACCCGACTCCCCGATGTTCATCGGGCGTGAAGACGTGTTTGCTTTTCTGCGCGAGACGCTGCGCGGCGCGTACCAGGAGAATGTGGTCGCGCTTATCGGGCCCCGGCGCATCGGCAAGACCAGCATCTTGCGCCAGGCGGAAAAGCGTCTGGGCGACCTGTACTGGCCGGTGTTCGTGGACGTCCAGGGCATACTGGTGCGGGACGTCGGCCTGCTCATGCACAGCCTGGCGGAGCGCTGTCGCGACGCGGTGGCAGCCGAGGTCAAGGCGCCGCCCCCCAGTGAGCTCGCCGCCGACCCGGCGGCGCTGCCGCGGTTCCTCGAGCAGCTTACCCGCGCCGCCGGCGGCGACAAGCGTTTCCTCATTATGCTCGATGAATTCGACGACTTCGAGCAGAAGGTGCGCAGTGGGCTGCTGCCCGACACGGTTTTCGCTTACTTGCGCCACCTGATACAGCACTCGCCGCGCACTGGCTTCGTGTTGTCCGGCACCAACCGGCTCCAGGAGCTGGGCAGGGACTATTGGTCGTTTCTATTCAATCTCGCGATCTATCGCAAGGTCGGGCGACTGCAACAGGCCGAGGCCCGTGACGTGGTGCAGCCTATGGCTCAGGCGGGGATCGCTTGCGATGACCTCGCCGCCTACCGCATCTGGGAGCTGAGCGGCGGGCACCCCTACTTCCTGCAGCTCGTGGGACACTATCTGGTCAGCCGCTGCCAGCGGGTGGGGCAGCCCTGCCTCGATTATGATACGGTCGAGACCTGCACCGGCGACATCGCCGAATGGGGTGACACACATCTGCGCTACCTGTGGGAACTGGCAGATACGCTTGAGCAAGCCGTCATGGCCGCAGTGTACGCCGCGGGACGCAGCGGCGCCACGGTCGCGCTGATTGCCGACACGTTGCGCGCGCACGGATGCGACCCCGCGCCCGCCGCCATCGCCCGCGCCGCGGACGGCTTGGTGGACAAGGACCTGGTCGCCGCGGCGGGCCACGCAGCGGCGCGGTACAAGCCCACGATGGGCATTCTGGGAACCTGGATTGAGCGGAGCCATCCCCTGCCTCGCGTTGCGCGTTCCGCGGCGTAGGCGCCGGCGTGCTGGGCGGAGAGCGTCTCCCCGGCTGGCGGGGCATACGGGTTGTGACCGAATGTCGTTGGTGCGGTGGCGCGCGCCCGCAAACCCCTCTCCCTGGCTTGCCCGCCCACCAGAGGCGGGTAAACCTCTGGCGGGCCGGGAGAGGCTTGATCTTCACGGGGTTCCACCCTCACCCTTCCCTCCCCCTTCCGAAGGGAGAGTGGCGTCGGCCTCGCGATGCCAACGTTCGGCGGTCACACCCCGGAGATGCCGCGCGCCTTGACACGGTTCTGTGGGAGATGTATTTTGTGGGTGATCTCGGCGGCGCTGTCGGGTGAGGCAGCGCAGTTCATAGGCGGCGTGCTGAGGGAGGGGCCGGTTTCCTGAGGCTGTCTCACAATTCACGCCGCCTGCCACGAAGGCTCCGGGAGATGTCATTGTGAGCGGAGCGCCAAGCGTCAGCGAGGCGCGGAGTCGAAGAATCTTGGCTTGGTGCGCGCCGCGTCTCGGGATTATGGGACACCCTCCCCTGACCGGCCCGTTGTCCGGGCGGCACAGGAGTGCCGCCCCTACGAGCGAGGGACCATGACAGGAAGCGATAACCCGTTTTTCAACCGCGGGCCGATCCTCGACCCCGCATACTTTTTCGGCCGCAGGGACGAGATCGTCGCTATTCTCGGGCTCATCGCCAACATGCAGAACTGCTCCGTGGTGGGGGGCATCAAGCGTGGCAAGACGTCGCTGCTGCTCCACCTGCAGCGCCAGCAGACGCTCTGCGAGCATAGCTGTCCGCGCGGGTGCTGTATCCTCCCCTACCTGAGCATGGAGGGTCTAGCCAACGTCGCGCCCGAGGCTTTTTTCCATCACCTGCTGCGCGAGGCGTTGCGCAGCCCCGGCAGCCCCGCCGTCGCCGGCGAATATGAGCGGCTGTCACCTGTCGGCGAGATCTCCTTCCCGGAGCTGGCAGCGGCCTTCGACGACTTCGCCCGGGCCGGCGTCAACGTCGTGTACCTGCTGGACGAGTTCGAGCTGGCGGGCGAGAACCCGCGCTTCGACCTGAACTTCTTCTCCGCGCTGCGCAGCCTGGCCTCGCGCCCGAACTGCGCGTTCGTCATCGCCACCGCCGAGCGCCTCGATCGCTTGACGCTCGCCGCCCGCGAAGTGGGATCGCCGTTTGCGGACCTCTTCACAACCATCCGCCTGGGCAAGTTCTCGCGCGCCGTGGTGGGCGAGATGGTGGCGGCGCTGGGCGACCGCGCCGGGCGCTTGTGGGAAGTTGACCTCGATCTCATCATGCAGTGGACCGACGGCCTCCCCTACCTGGTGCAATTGGCGTGCTCGCTGCTGTGGGAGCGCTCGGGGGACGGCGCGAGGCCGCTGAAGGAGGCGGATTACGACTGCGCGCGCGAGGAGCTGCTGATCCAATGTCGGCCCTATCATCACGAGTGGTGGCGGCGCCTGTCCCGGCGCGTAAGGGAGGCTCTGCTCGACGCCGCTGCCGGGTGCCGGCTTGGCGCCGACTTCTATGACGAGGACATCCTGGAGCTCCTGCAGACCGGGGTGCTGGTGGAGCGCGACGGAGTGCTGACACCCCCGTGCCTGGGCGGCGGGCTGTTTGTGCAGGCACGGCTGCGCGAAAGGGAGCGCGGCGCCGCGGATTTCCTGGCGGCTGACCGCGCCGACAAGGCGGACACCGCCAGCGTGGCGGCGCCGAGCGACAAGCGCACGATCTACAAAGTGGTGCGCGCGCTGGTCAAGGCGGTCGAGGCGCGCGACCACTTCACCCGCGGCCACAGCGACGGGGCCACGCGGGTGGCGGTCGCAATCGCGACGGCGCTGGGGCTGTCGCAGGAGGAACTCGAGGGCATCAAGATCGCCGCCCGCCTGCACGACATCGGCAAGATCGGGGTCAGCGATCTCATTCTGCTCAAGCCGGACCGGCTCAGCGACCAGGAACTCGAGCTGGTGCGGGCGCACGTCCTGGTGAGCGCGCACATCCTGGAGGCCCTGGACTTCCCGTGGGAGGTCAAGCCGACCGTGCGCTTCCACCACGAACGCCTCGATGGCAGCGGCTACCCGGACGGGCTGATTGGTGACGAGATCCCGCTGTCGGCGCGCATTCTCGCGGTGGCCGACGTTTTCGATGCCATGATCTCGCCGCGCAGCCACCGCCCGCCGCACCCTCGAGCGGTCGCCCTCGCCGAGATCACGAGCAATGCGGGCACCAAGTACGACCCACAGGTGGTGGCGGCTTTCGTCAAGTCCTTGGATGGCGCCGGAGCTTAGGCATGGCGCTGGCCGCAGAGCGCGTTCGCACAACCCCCCAGGGCATTGAGTACGGGCCTCAGGGGCGCGACCGCCCCCGCGGCCTGCCCCTTCGCTGCGCTCAGGGCAGGCTCTGGGCCAAGTTGCGCTCCATCTCCGCCGACATCGATCCAGCCTGGAGCGGCGCGGAGGTATCGGTAAGCCTGGCCTTCGAGGGAGATCGGCCTTCAACCGAGGGCATGCCCCTGGCTGAAGGAAGACGGCTGGAGGTATTCGGCCACCTGCCGGCGGCGCGCGCGTTGATCGAGGCGGCGCAGGAGCGCTCTCCGCAGGCGCTGGTGGGGCCGCAGGCGCAGTTGCTGATCACCCTGCCCAGACCCGATGACGGCGATGAGCGATGGCTGCGCCGCAAGGTCAAGGAGTACGGCTTTGCCGCGGCAGCCGGGCTATCCCTGGGCAAGCTGCACCTGTGGCAGGGGCGCCTGGAGCGCGCGGATAACGACTTCCGGGCCGTGGCATCTCGGGCGCCGCTCGACACCAATGCCTGGCGCTGGCTCGGCCTGACGCGCCTGCTGGCGGGCAAAGGCAACGCCGCGCAGGCGGCGATCGATCGCCTCATCGCCCTCGGCGCGCGTGACAGCGAGACCTACTACCTGCACGCTTTGAGCCTCTACCGCCAGCGAGGCTTCGGGGAGGCGTCAGAGGAATTGGCGCGCGTCGTGCGGGCGCAGCCCCACGACCCTGCCGTGCGCAATGTGCTGGCGTGCAGCCTGGTGCAGCAGTGGCGCGTGGATGAGGCCATGCGGGAGTTGGACCCGCTGGCGGCGGACCACCGCGAGGGATGGCGCCTGATGGCGCAGAAATGCCGGATATGCGCGCAGGGGTATCGCGTCTATCGCGAGCGGATGTCCAGCGACCGCCGCTTCCGCTGGCGGGAACGCTGGCGATCTGTTGCAACGCGCCTGGGAATAGTGTCCGCAGTATTGTATTCCTTGGCGCGATACCTGTGGGACCGCTATCCGTGGGCGCTGCCGATAGTTTCGGTGGTGCTGATCATCGCCATCTACGTGTTTGACCGCTGGGGGCCGCAGCGGCGCGCAGAGGATCAGCTTGCCGACGCCGGCGGACAGGTGCCCAACATGCCGTGCTGGTACGCCTCCCTGGTGTGGGGCGCTCGCCGCCCTCACCTTGCGGGGCGCTCCATCGTGCAGCGTATGCTGGGGCGCGGGGGAGAAGAGGAATGAGGAAGGCGGTGCGCCGGCTGGGGCTGGCGCTGATGCTGACCGGGCTGATCGCGGTCGCGGCGACCTCCGCCGACCGGCGGCTTGTGTATATCCTCGACGTCGAGGGCGTCATCGATCCGCCGGTGGCGGCATACGTCAAGCGCGGGATTGACGCGGGCGTCAAGGGGCGCGTCGAGGCGGTTATCATCCGGCTCAACACCCCCGGCGGCCTCGACAAGTCCATGCGCGACATCACGACAGCGTTGCTCAACGCACAGGTGCCGGTGGTGGTCTATGTGGCGCCGGTGGGGGCGAGGGCGGCGTCGGCGGGCGCGATCATCACCCTGGCCGCCAACGTGGCCGCCATGGCGCCCAGCACAAACATCGGCGCCGCGCACCCGGTCGCCATGGGCGGCGGCGAGATGACCGACGATATGCGCAAGAAGGTCGAGAATGACGCCGCCAGCACCGCTCGCGGCATCGCCGAACGGCGCGGCCGCAACGCCAAGTGGGCCGAGAAGGCCGTGCGCGAGAGCATCTCCTCCACCGCCAAGGAAGCGCTCAAGCAGCGCGTGGTGGACATCGTGGCCGAGGACCTGCCGGATCTGCTCAAGCAGCTAGACGGGCGTGAGGTCAAGCTCCCCAGGCGCAAGGTCACCATGCACACCGCGAAGGCGACGGTGCAGGATCTGCCGATGTCCGTCACCGAGCGCTTCCTGCACGTGCTGAGCGACCCCAATCTCGCCTACATCTTCCTCATGATCGGCATGTACGGCATCATCTTTGAGCTGCAGAGTCCTGGCGCCGTGTTCCCGGGAGTAATCGGCGTGCTGTGCCTCATCATGGGGTTCTACTCCCTGGCGGTGCTGGAGGCCAATCTGGCGGGCGTGATCCTGATCGTGCTCGGCGTGGGACTGCTCGTGGCCGACATCTGGGCGCCTTCGCACGGCGCGTTGACCTTCGGGGGGATTATCTCGTTTGCGATAGGGTCGCTGATGCTTTACGGGGGCCCCTCCACGCCCTTCTTGCGCGTGTCATGGCTGGTGGTGCTGATGATGACCGCCTTCACCGCCGGCTTCTTCCTGCTGATCGCGGGGCTGGGCGTGCGCGCGCACTGGACGAGGGTCACGACCGGCGCCGAGGGGCTCATCGGCGCTCGCGGCAAGGCGCGCACGCCGCTGCGGCCGGAGGGCTCGGTGATGGTGGGCGGGGAACTGTGGCGAGCCGTCGCCGAGGACGGCGCGGACATCGAGCCGGGGGATGAGATCGAAGTGCTGGGCGCGGACGGCTTCACGCTGCGCGTGCGGCGCTACCGGCGCGGTTAGGCCCGGGGGCAGTGCGTGGACGGGTACTCTCGCGAGTTGGTCGCAACGACCGCGGCGGCGCTGGCGTGGATGGCGCCGCTGGGGCTAGCGCTGGCGCTGACGCTGGTGCTGGCGTGGCTGGTGGTGCGCGCGCAGAGGTCACGCATCGCCACCGGGCGCGAGGACATCGTGGGGCGCCGCGGGGAAGCGCGCACGGCACTTGCCCCCGAGGGGACGGTGCTGGTGGGGGGCGAGCTGTGGCGCGCGCGAGCGCAAGCAGGACAGACCATCGCCGCGGGCGAACAGGTGCAGGTGGCGGCGCTGGAAGGGCTGACCCTGATCGTGCGCCGCGCGCACGACGACACTTGAGTTGACAAGGAGGCTCCGATGGAATCCGCATTGGCAGTCTTTATCGCGATCGCGGTGCTCGCCGTCATCATCGCCTCCACCTCGATCCGCATCCTGCGCGAGTACGAGCGCGGGGTGACGTTCCGCCTGGGGCGGCTCATCAGCGAGAAGCGGCCGGGCATTCGCTGGCTGTGGCCGGTGATCGACAAGATGCTGCGCATCGACCTGCGCATCGTCACCATGGACGTGCAGCGCCAGGACATGATGACCCGAGACAATGTGCCGGTGTCGGTGGACGCGGTGGTTTACTTCCGGGTGATGAACGCCAACGACGCGGTGGTGCGGGTCGAGAACTACGTCAAGGCGACGTCGCTCATCGCGCAGACGACCCTGCGCAGCATCATCGGCCAGGCGGAGCTCGACGAGCTGCTGGCGGAGCGCGACAAGATCAACCTGCGCCTACAGCAGGTGATTGACGAGCAGACCGAGCCGTGGGGCATCAAGGTCACCGCGGTCGAGGTGCGGGATGTGGTTCTGCCCGACGCGATGAAGCGCTCCATGGCCAACCAGGCCGAGGCCGAGCGCGCCCGGCGCGCCAAGGTCATCAACGCCGAGGGCGAGTACCAGGCGGCCCAGCGCCTCGCCGAGGCCGCACGCATCATCGGCGAGCACCCGATAGCGCTGCAACTGCGCTTCCTGCAGACGCTGTCGGACGTCGCCTCCGAGCACAACTCGACGACCATTTTCCCGGTGCCGATAGACCTGTTCACCCCGTTCATCCGCGGCCTGGCGAAGGGACAGAAGGACGAGCCCAAGTCCGCCGACGGGGGGTAGGGGCGGCCCCGCGTGGCCGCCCTATCACAGCCGGGGGCGGCTGTGCCACATCTAGGGGCGCACGGTGTGCGCCCCTCGCCCACTACCGCAGCCGTGATCGCACATGTTGAGTCAAGCGCCCCAGATCCTGGATACCTGGACGCATTTCGTTGCGACGGCGGGAGACTGTGTGGAGAGCGCGGACGGTTTCTTGGATTCCTGGTACGGGCGCTACATGTCGCGCTGGCCGAGTTTGCGCGCCTTATTCCTTCGTGACTACGAAGAACAGGGCGAATCGTGGCGAGAGTTGGGGGCCAAGTTCATCTATCCGCCCGTGCGACACAGGATGCCAGCGATGGCTCGGGCTCATGCGAGTCTGCTGGAGATCATCCCAGAGATCGACGGCAGGTATCGTGCGCTGCTCGGCGGCCGATCGGCCATGCGCTACGTCATCTGCGTTGACATGGGATTCGCGGGGTGGGCCGGTCGCTATGGCGGTCGTCGCGCGGTCTTTCTGGGTTTGGCGCAGATTGCGCGACTGGGGTGGCACCGGGCTGCGGCGCTCAGGGACCTCTTGTGTCATGAATTGGGTCATCACGCCCACGGAACCTGGCGGCGGCGTGCCCGACTGCCAGATTCGGTTCGTGGCGCTGTAGGTCGGCTCTATGGGGAAGGCTTCGCGCAGCGCCTGGGCCATGTGCTGGGCGACGGGCGGTGGCACCAGGCGTCTGGTGACTGGTTGCGCAGGTGCCGGCAGCAGATGCCGCAATTGGCTGCGAGGTTTCTTGCAGCTGCCCAAAGCAGCGGTGACGTGCGTCCCTTCTTTGGCGATTGGCTGAGCGTTGACGGGCTGTCCATGACTGGCTATTTCATGGGCCACGAGATGATCCGATCGCTTGAGAGGAGTGGAATGTCGCTTGCGCAGATCGCCCGGCTCGAGGCGTCGCAGGTAGAGACCACAGCGATCGCGTTCTTACAGAGTTTTGCCCATCAAAGGAACACGGCAGGATAGGCTGCCATCGGGCGCGCGCTTCATAAGCGCGCGATAGACCCGCGACCTCATGGAGGTCGCGCCCCGTGCTACCATAGGCGATGCCCACTTGCACCATTCTGCACACCGCCGATCTGCACAATCACTTGAGCGCGGCCGCAGCCGAGCTGCTGCGCCGACACAAGCGGGAGTCGCTGGACACTTTGCTGCTGGACTCCGGCGATGCCATCCGCGCAGGCAATCTCGGCTGCACCCGCGGCGGCGAGCCGATTCTGCGCCGCATGTCCGAGGCCGGCTACGACGCCATGGCCATGGGCAATCGCGAATCCCACCCTACGCTGCGTGTGCTGGAGCGCAAGCTCGCCGACGCCGCCTTTCCCGTGCTGGCGGCCAACATGATGGCGAAGCGCAAGCCCCTGCCGCGGCAGGTGAACAGCCACATCGCAAGGAAGCTTGCCAGCGGTCTGCGGGTGACGGTGATGGGCCTGGCGCCGCAGGTCACCTCCCCGCAGTCGTGGTGGTCTCGCATAACCGACTACGTTTGGGACGACCCGCTGAAGACCGCAGCCGGGCTGTCGCGCAAGCTGCGGCCGGAGGCGGACTTGCTCGTGTGCCTGAGCCACCTCGGGCTCAAGCTCGACGAGGAACTTGCGGAAATCGAGGGGATCGATCTCATTCTGGGTGGGCATTCGCACGTGACGGTTTTCCCGCCTCGCAAGGTGGGCAATGCCTACCTCGCTCACGTTGGGGAGCATGGGCGCTTCGCCGGCCGCCTGGAGGTCGAGATCGCAAACGGCGGACCGCTATCCGTGGCCGGGGAGCTCATTCCCCTGCCATGACCCGCGGAGGCAGACATGCGCCTCGCTGATTACTGGCTGGCCCAGGCGCTGCTGGCGCTTTGGGTCGCGGTGGTGACGCTGCTGCACTACTTACATTCGGACCCGCTGGTCATGCTGGTGTTCGCGCTGGTGAAAGGGTTAAGAGAATGACGGCGGCGATGCTGCACCCGCGATGTCATTCTGAGCGCCAGCGAAGCTTGTCCGCCTCTGGCGGGAATCCCCTACGGACGTGCAAAGCGGTAGGAGATTCTTCACTCGCTGCGCGGAGCTTGCCCTGAGCCGGACCAGACTCTTCGCGGAGTTTACCCTGAGCGCAGCCGAAGGGCTCACAGTGACAAGCAGCGACGGGTTCAGGATGACATCACAGTTCGCAGGGAGCCTCGATTGACGTCGGTCGCGGTAGTCGTCGTTCTTGTCGCCGCCGCGTGCGCCTTCGGCATGCGCCTGCTGCGGCCGACAGGTGGCCTCGAATTCGCATCGTTTATCGAACGAGCGGTATTCGGGGCCGCGCTTGGGCTCGGCGCGGCTGCGTATCTGGTCCTCGCGTTGGGCCTGGCGCATTGGCTCTATCCGTGGGCCATTGTCGCGGCGTTGGCGGCGCTCGCCGCCGTATCGTGGCGCGAAGTCGGGCAGCTAGCGCTCGGCGTGGGGCGCGGTCTGCGCGGCTTCTTCTCGCAAGCCGCTTCGATCGGCGGCATTGCCACCACCGCCTTTGTGCTGGCGGTCATCGTGCTGGCCGTCCTCGGGGCCCTGGCGCCCTCTTCTCAGAACGACTGGGACGGGTTGTCCTACCACCTCGCGGTGCCCAAGATATACCTGCAGCACCACGCCGTCGCCTTTCTCGGTTGGATGAGCCACTCGAACTTCCCCTTCACGTTGGAGATGCTCTACACCGCCGGGCTGGCGCTGGGCGGCCAAGGGGCGGCCAAGCTGTTCCACACGCTCAGTGCGGCCCTGGTGGTGCTGGCCATGGTGGCCTTCGGCGGGGCGCATTGGAAGCGCCGCCACGGGGCGCTGGCGGCGGTGGTGCTCCTGTCGGCGCCGGTGGTCGCGTGGGAGGCGACCGTGGCCTTCAACGACATCGCGGCCGCCCTGTTCACGCTGCTCAGCCTTTACGCACTGATCAACTGGTGGTCGGAGCGGGGGGAGCGCTGGCTCCAGGTTTCGGCGGTGATGTGCGGGTTCGCGCTGGGCGTGAAGATGAACGCCCTCGTGCTGCTGGCCTTCCTGGTGGTGGCCGCTTTCTATCACCGCACGGCAACCCAGCGCGAGGGTTTCGCCGCGGGCATGCGCGCCGGCGCGTGGCTGCTCGTGGTGGCTGCGGTGGTGGCATCGCCGTGGTACGTCAAGAGCTACCTGTGGACCGGCAACCCCGTGTACCCGTTCTTCTACAACCTGTTCGACGGCAGGTACTGGACGGCGGAGGCCGCCCGTCTCTATCGCGACGAGCAGCTCAGCTTCGGCATGGGCCGCGGGCCGCTGCAGGCGCTCCTGGCGCCGTGGAACCTGACCATGTACGGGGCGCAGTTTTCGAACTTCCCACTGCGGCCCCTCATCTACAACACCATCGGGCCGCTCTTTATCGCGTTCCTTCCAGGCCTGGCCTTCCTGGGCCGGCTCGAGCGGCGCGTCAAGTTCCTGCTGCTGTACTCGGCGGCCGCCCTCTGCGCCTGGTTCTACCTGAGCCAGCACATGCGCTACCTCATACCGGCGCTGCCGGCCGTCGCCCTCTGCTCCGGTTATGCCGCCGGCGAGATCTTGCGCCAGGCGCGTAAGGAGCTGCGGTGGCCGGCGATGGTCGCTATCGTGCTGGTGTGCGTGCTGTCCCTTGCGACTCTGGCCTTCCTCGTTTCGGACGCCCTTCCCGTGGCGCTGGGCATGGAGACCCGGGAGGCGTATCTTACGCGCACCCTCGACGGACTTTACGCCATGGCCCGGGTCGTAAACTCGCTGCCTTCGGGCTCGAAGGTCATCATGTACGGTGAGACGCGGGGCTTCTACTTCGACACGGCTTACATGTGGGGCGACCCGGGCCATCACAACATGATAGCTTACGACCGGCTCGCCGGCCCCGCGCAGTTGGTCGACCGCTACAAGGCGCTCGAGGTAACCCACGTGCTCATGACCACGCAGTTCCTGCGGGCGGTGCAGGCGCGCGAGAACAAGCTCGCTAATCTTCTCGCCGATGCGATGGATCGCAAGGACCTGGTGGTCGTCGCGCAACGCGGCAACCTGATCCTGATGCGCGTACGGGAGCGGGACGCCTGACATGCCTCGTCGCCGCCAAGGCCGAAAGCCGCGGCCGCGGGTCGAGACGCGGCCCCGGCCGCGTTCGCGGGTGCGGGAGGTGCTGGTCTTTATCGGTGTCGCATACGCCGTCATCGCTGCCGCGTATGCGATCACCATTCCGTTCGGGCAAGCGCCGGACGAATCAGCCCACCTTCCCTACGTTGCCTATCTGGCCGAGCACCGGCAACTGCCGGTGTTTCAGCCCGGCCAGGGGAGCTACGAGTATCACCAGGCGCCGCTCTACTACGCGGCGGCGGTGCCCGCGTACCTGGTGGGCATGGCGGTCGCTCCCGAGCGCGCGTATGTGGCGGTGCGGCTGTTCGGCATCGTGTTGGCGCTGGGCGTGATCTATCTCACCTACCTGCTGGCGCGTGAGTTCTACGCGGGGCAACCGTGGCTGGCGGTGGGCGTGGCGGGGCTCGTCGCCTTTCTGCCGATGCACGTCGCGCTGAGCGCGTCGGTGACCAACGACGTAGCGGCCGAGGCGCCGTTCGCGGCCGGCCTGTGGCAGATGGTGCTGGGAGCGCGGGATGGGTGGCGGTGGCGCCGGGTGTTGACGGTCGGGGTGCTGTGCGGGCTGGCGACGCTGGCCAAGGCCTCCGGCCTGATACTGCTCCCGGTGGCATGGCTCGCGCTGGTGTTGGAGGCAAGGCAGGAGGGGACGCGACGACTCGTGGTGAAGCTCTTGGGACTAACGGCGGCGTCCCTGGCAGTGTGCGGCTGGTGGCTGGTGCGCAACTGGGCGCGCTACGGCGATCCCCTCGCGTTCACCGCGTTCATGCAGGCGTTCGCCAGCGGGCCCCGGCCGGAGACCCTCATCGGCCAGCACCTGTCGGCGTTCAACTACGTGCGGTGGGTGGTCGAGTGGACCTTCGCCAGCTTCTGGGGTGTCTTCGGGAACATGGACGTTTTTCTGCCAACGTGGGGATTCTACATGCCGCTGGCCGTGCTGACGATGGCGGCGACGGCCGGCGCCGCGCTGGAGGCGCGGGAGCATGCCTGCTGGGAGCCCTGGCGTCGCCGCGCCGCGTGGGCGCTGTTGTCAACATTGGCGCTGGTGGGGGCGTCTTTCGTGCGCTTCAACATGAGCCTGTTCCAGGCGCAGGGGAGGTTCTTCTTCCTCGCGCTGCCGGTGATCGCAATGATCCTGGTCGCCGGATGGGGGCGCTTGTTCCCCCGCAGTTGGCGAGGGACGGCGTACGCCCTGCTGTGGGTGGCGCTGATGGCGCTCGCGGCGGCGGCTCTGCCGGGGTGGATACTCCCGCAGATGTGACGCCCGGGTCGTAGGGCAGAAGCCCCTAAGCCGCCTGCGGCGGCCGGGGTGGCGGCCCGCGAAACGGGCTTAGCCACTCGTCTTCTGCCCTCTCTTGGGAGGGCCTTGAGCAGGAGGCAAGGCTCCAGAGGCGCCTAAAGCTCCTGCCCTGCGTTGCCAAGGTGAATACTCTGAGGATGCGCGGACATATCCTTCGATTTCGGGCTGCCATTCGACGCGTGTCGCGGCCGGCAACCGCGGCCGCCGTGATGGCGGGCCTGGCTTTGGCCCCAGGGTGCCGCCGCCCGCCCGCGCCGCCGACACGGACGCCCCAGCGCGCATCCGCCGCGCGCAAGCCTTTCGCCGGGGCCCACGGCCGCGTGGAGGTCGGCGAGATAGTGGTCGCCGACCCGGCAGGTAAGCGCGTGTGGCGGGCGTCCGCGCAGTCCATAGACTGGGACTACGACAAGCAGCAAGCGGTGCTGCGCGACGTGCAGTGCCAGTTCATCGAGGACGGCAAGCTGGCCCTGGAGGCGCGGGCGCCGCTGGTGACGGCGTATACCGGCGAGCGCCGCGTGGCGCTGGAGGGCGGCGTAACGGCACGCGCGCCCGCGACGCAGACGTCGCTGCGGGCGGACCGGCTGCAGTGGAACGTTGAGGACAAAGAGGTTTACGCGACGGGCAACGTGAAGTATGTGCGCGGCAACATCGCACTGACCGGCCCCCGTCTGCGCGCCGATCTTGCGCTCAAGCGGGCGCGCCTGGAGGGCGGCGTGCACATGCGAGCCGTGCAACCGCTCGACGTCAAGTAAGGCCATCGTCGGATGAAGCGAGGCAGGGATATGACGCGCGCCAAATGGCTCGCAGCGATGTGGATCGGCGCACTGTTGGCGGCGCCGGCATGTAGCGCCGCCGCGCAGACGGCGACGCAGCAGCGCAAGGTCGTCGCCACCGGCGCGGTTGCCGAGCTCGATGACGCCAACAATTCGATCACCTTCACCGGCGGCGCAAAGCTCACCACCAACGAGGGCACGATCTCGGCCCGGGAAATCGAGGCGCGCCTCGGCGAGGGCAACGCCGTCGAGAGCGCGGAGGCGCGCGGCGACGTCAAGCTCGACTACCGCTATACGACCAAGAACGGCATCGAGCGCATCGTGCAAGCGAGCGCCGGCAAGGCCATCTATCACGCGAGCGATCGCGTGGTGCAGCTTGTCGGCAACGTAACCGGCGACATCCTCGAGCCGGCGCGGGAGCGCACCCTGAAGATCGCGGCGGAGGAAGTGACCTTCTGGATCGATGAGGGCCGCCTGCGCCTGCGTCCCGCGCGACTGGAGCTGACCGAGGTGGCGCCTCAGGAATCGAAAACCGCGGTGCCGCCCAAGCAGTGACGGTCGGCGACCGCCGCGCTCCGTCAGCAAAGATCACCATGGCACAAGCAAGCGCCAGATTGGTCACCGAGGGGCTGGTCAAGATCTACAACCGCCGGCGCGTGGTTGACGGCGTGAGCCTCGAGGTGCACCCGGGCGAGATCGTCGGCCTGCTCGGCCCCAACGGCGCGGGCAAGACCACGACGTTCTACATGGTGGTGGGGCTGGTGCGCCCCGATGGCGGGCGCGTGCGGCTGGACAGCCGCGATATTGCGCGACTGCCGATGTACCGGCGCGCGCGCATGGGTATCGGTTACCTGTCGCAGGAGCCTTCGATCTTCCGCAAGCTGACGGTGGAGGACAACTTGCGCGCCATCCTGCAGATGCAGCCGATTCCGCGCGACGAGCGCGAGGAGCGCATTAAGCGCCTGCTGGAGGAGCTGCGGATCGCTGAGCTGCGCCACACGATGGCCTACGTGCTGTCGGGCGGCGAGCGGCGCCGCGTCGAGATTGCGCGCGCCCTGGCCGCCGACCCGACCTTCATTCTGCTCGACGAGCCGTTCACGGGCATTGACCCCATTGCCATCGACGACATCAAGGACATCCTGGCCGCGCTCAAGCAGCGCGGCATCGGCATTCTGCTCACCGACCACAGCGTGCGCGACACCCTTGCCGTCACCGACCGCAGCTACATCATGTACCAGGGGCAAATCCTCACCCAGGGCAGCTCCACCGAGCTGGTCTCGGACCCGGTGGCGCGTAAGTTCTACCTGGGGGAGCGCTTCGAGATGTGACGGCGGGCGTGGGTCAGCGGCGTCGGCCTTAGGATACGCGGCGGCCCTCAGCGTGACCGCGCCAGCCACAGCGTCGGTCACGGCGGGCTGATGCTGAGCCAGTCGTCCCAGAAGGTGTTGGCCGACAGCTCGAGCTGCTGGTAAGTGGGGGCGTACAAGGAGCTGTAGTTGGTGCGGGTGGGCACAAAAACCCCAAGCCCGTGGGAATTGGCGCGCGCGGCGTTGTGCGCCTCGGCCAAGACCGCGTCCTCCACCGATTGCATGACCGCCTGGGTGGCGGCGGTGACGTTGTCGCGCGGCACCGCGGCGTGAATGAGGAGCGCGAAATCGTAGAGGTCCTTGTTGTCAGGATAGGCGTAACGCTGCGCCTGGTCGCGGGCGGAGGCGATCTGCGTGGAGAAGGTCGGCATCGCCGTGGCCAGCGCGCGCGCGAAACCGTCCAGCGCCGACGCCAGGCTGTCCATCTCGGCGAGCGAGACCGCCGACTGGGTGAGGCCGCCGGGGAAGCCGATGGAGGCGTAGAACTGGAGGGTCTGGGTCACGATGCGTTCGGCGAACTGCTCCGGCAGCATGGTCGGCGCGGCCACCAGCGAGGCGAGGAAAGTCTGATAGGGATAGCCGGGGCCGGGCGGGCTTTCCTCCGAGCCGACCATGATGCGGCCGAAGTGGCGCAGCTCGTAGGCGACCTCGACCATCTGCATCAGTGAGGCGTCGAAGCAGACGATGTCGAGGCGCGGCTGCACGTCGAGCGCCTGCGGCAGGTCGGTGATGCTGATGTGGTTGCCGGAGGTGTCGTCGAAGGAAACCCCGCGAGTCAGCGGGTTTCTCGTTTCGGTGGTGGCCGAGCGCCAGCCGGCGCCGTGGTCCCACAGCACGATGGCGTAGTGCTCGGCGGGGTAGTTGGTGACGCCCCACTGGACGAAGTCGCGCAGCACCCGCCAGTTACCCATGTCCACTTCGCCCATCTCCTGCAGCACCGGCGAGGTGATGGTGGTGGGCTCGCTGTCGCGCACGACGTGTATGCGGCGGCACGGGCCGTCCAGGGTATCCATCTGCACGATGATGTCCACTTCGGCCGAGGAGCCGACCATCTCCATCTCGTTGACGTCCTCGTAGCCGAACTGGTTGAGGTCATTGTCGGCGTTGAGGAACACCAGGAAGGTCCACTTGCGCGACGGCGGGGAACCGACGCTAACCGCTACGGTCACGCTCTTGCCTGATTCATTCTCGGTGACGGTGATGTCGGCGCTGCCCGCTGCGCCCCCTGTCACCTTTCCCGTCGCGTCCACCGTCGCCACAGAGGTATCGGACGAAACCCACTCGAGATTGCCGGGCGCGATCAAGACGGTATTGCCCGAGGCATTCTTCGCGGTTGCGACCAGCTGCACCCATTGCCCGATGGTGACGAAGGGATTTGTGGGGGCCACCTCAATGCGGTCAATCGTCGTGGCCAGGGTGATGGATTCGGTGGTGGTCTGCCCGGCAACCACGGTGATCGGCTTCTCCGCCGAGGCCTGCGGGGTGCCGGTGGCGTCGGCATTGGGATACGCGGTAGCCTTGAGGGTTACCGAGCCGGCCAGGACGTCGGTCAACGTGACCTGGTTGTTTGGCCGGGCCACGATGGCGACTTTCTCTGGCGTAGCGGCGCCCGCGCGGTAGATCTCGAACTTGATCGCCTTGCTGGCCGCGGGAATGAGCCGGTCGTTGGTGGCGCTCGCGGCGGGCCATACCACGCGGAGAACGAGCGTCCCCGTGTGCGGCGCGGAGCCTCCTCCGAGCCCGCCGCACCCCGGCAGCAGCCATGCCAGGGTCAAGATGAGCACAGCGCCCACTAGCCACCCTGCCGTACTCGGCCTGTTCATTTCTGGCTTCTCCTCAGTGCGCGCGCTGCGATCAATTCGCGATGACATTCACATTGCCGGCAGCAGGAAAAGTCATGGGGCAGCCCGGGAAGTGAGTCTTCGAATCCAGCACCCCAGTCAGTTCGTGCTCGGCGATAGTTCGCCCGAGCACCTCAACATGCACACCGGCGGTTGCCCGCACGCCGAAAGAGAGATCAACCTCATATTCGGGACTGGGCAGCGCCGTGAACTTCCACGAGGACTCTATATACGGAAGCTTGACGTCGCAGTAAGGACCCGCGACTGCGTACAAGATCAGGGAAAGGTCCACGCCGCACAAACATGCTGTCGCGCTCACCTGAGCATCAGGATTCGGCACGAAGCCGGTCGGCAAGTTGACGTTGGTGGTCAGGTCAGCCACTCCATGCCATTGGCCGCCTGCGTACTCCAGCCCGGCCTTGGCCGTAACGCTCCCGATGACTTTGAGTTCGGCTCCGACCTCCAGTTGCCCGTCAAATCCGACGTAGATCGTCATCATGGGCACGAACACCAAGGGAAGTCCGCCCACCACAAGTGGAATCGGCGCTCCGTACACCAGCGCGATAGGGAGCCTAGCGCTGACGGAAGCTACCGTCACCGTCCCCTTGACGGTCACCTCGGTCTCGCTGGTCACGGTCGGCACAAACCGGAGGTAATTCAACTGGCCGTTCGCCAGATCAGCGACGAATTCGATGCTCAGCTCCTTGAGCCTAATGGTGCCACTGGCCGTGATCCCGGCGTCCTTGCTGCCGTAAAGCGCCACGTCATCGAGGGTAAGCTCGGTCGTGTAGACGTCCGCTCGACCGCCAGACGCTCTACTGCGCACCGTGACGCCCGCGGCCAACGGCTGGACTGATGCGATATCGCTTGAGGACAGTGTCTTGCTCAAGTGAATGTTCGCCTGTTGGAAAACGTCCTCCAATGTGCCTTGTGTCGTCTGCACCACCACGCTCGTGGGATTCTGCTGCACCGACACCACCTTGCGCAACAGGCCCTGGCCGACGCCGCTTACGATCACATATCCCGGCTGCAGGGTCGGGACGTTCCCCGTCAGGGTGACGCTCGTATCCGTCTGGGAGGCGATCTCCGCGTCCCCAGGGAGGACCACGACGTGATCCCGAAGTATCGGGGCGCCAGGCTCCGGCGACGACGATCCTCCTCCGCCGCACCCCGCCAGGATCACGGCGCAAGCCAAGAATGCAACCAGCAGAAGGGATCGGATTCGTGCGCGCTTCCCGTCCAGACTGGCCATCAGCCTTCCCTCCGCTGTACATAACGCCTTATGAGAGTGCGCATGACTAGGATCTTGACCGAGACTATGCGCAGCGAGCGTGGAAACCCCGCCTATGGAGTGCGGGAGCTCGCTCCCGCTTTCCCAGGTGG
>Ga0315294_10001450_pt1 | contig 25784 bp, 18 predicted proteins | sample YL17G13_40_MG_FD_203626 | JGI IMG/M metagenome (GOLD analysis project Ga0315294, IMG submission 203626) | Sediment microbial communities from Yellowstone Lake, YNP, Wyoming, USA - YL17G13_40 | ecosystem: Environmental > Aquatic > Freshwater > Lake > Sediment | place: USA: Wyoming | collected... | reverse complement strand
GCGTGGTGAAATCTGTTTACAAAGCTGTAAAAATAAACTCCCGCGGCAGGACTCGAATCCCGCCGATGGCGGGAGTGGTTAATAGCCATCATAAAAGAAAGTTTTGCTCCACCAATAAAAAGCTCCCCGAACAAGTTAAAAGATAGAACTTTTAGGGTGGTATTTGAGCTTCCAATCGCTAAGAAAAAGTCTAAGACACTCAAGCCCAAACCCTTAAGGCTCTATCGCAATCCCATAGTCCTGGCCAAAGAGTGGCAAGAGACGCTGGGAAAAGGAGACTGTTCTTGTCCGGCCGATCTGGCTCGTAATCTGAAAGTTTCCCGTGCCCGGGTGACGCAGGTGTTGCGGCTTCTGAGGCTCACTCCAGAGGTCCTGAATGATCTTGTCGCCCTCGGTGATCCTCTGGCTTCGCCCATAGTGACCGAACGTAGACTCCGGACCATTGTAAGCCTCCCGGCAGAGGAGCAGAGACGGAAAATCGATGCCATCCTGCCCGACAGTTGTAGTCAAAAATCTTAAGGTGAGGGAATGCGCAGGAGAGGTCAACCCTCTCGGCAGGTCGAGAGATTTGCATATACTTGTCATTTCTTTAATACATTTATCCGTTTCCGCCTATTCAGTCTCCTCTTTCTCCACACGAATCCCTGCCTGGCTGATTGCCTCTTTGATTTTGTCCTCGTAATCGGATACTGTTATTTTCCCTTTTCCTGCAGTTAATTCCATCCTTACCTCTATGTCTGCAAACTGGGTTTTGAGATAAGTTATGGTTCTAACAATCTCAGAGAGTTTACCCGGCGGGATATCCAAAACCAGATGAACCTTATTGTATTTTCCTTTTTCCTTTTTCTCGGGAACAGCCTCCTCCTCTTCTTCCTCCAATTCCTTCTCTGGGACTGGTTGCTCCAACAATCTACACAGCTTAGGTTCTATCAACACCTCTCCGTCAACCAGCTCAGGAGAAAAGTCCTCTTTGAAGTGGCGTGGCACCGGTTGTTGATTCTCTACATTGCCGATTCCAAACAGCCCGTCTTTCACTCCTTGCCTCACAGCGTTTTTGAGCACGTCTTCTGAAACAATTCGCATTTCGCCCGGCGTGGTAAAGAACGATTCGAGTATTTTAGCGGTCTCAACGAATTCCTTCCCTTTGAGATATTTCTCCTTGATTGACAAAGGTGAAAGTGTTGGCAGAACCTCTTGTTCGCTTCTCAACCTTTCGAATACCTCTCTGGTTATGGTCAATTCTTCACCAAAGGCGGGAATGCCTAAGTCAATCTCCTTTAACCCCTTCTTTGACGGAAGCATGATCAGCCGATAAAGCGATCTTATCTTATTTCTTAGCTCGACCTCAACTTGTTTTACTTTGTTTTTAGCATCCTTTCTCTGCTCAGCGCTCAACGGCAAACTTTCGTCTCTTTCTATCATCTGCCAAGAGAGTTTTCTTCTGATAAAATCTTCAAAACTCATCCTCTCTGAACGCAGTGGGCAAAGAAATATCAGCACGTTAGGATAAATTCGTGGACGATCTCCGCACTTCTCCAGAAACTCCTTGCACTTTTTCTCATCTGGCTCTCGCATCACCACTAATTTCAGATTCTTGGTGTTGGGAACATCTCTTGGATTCAAAGGCCAGACAAAAACCTCAAAATGATCCTTACCTAAATTGCTACTCAGGATGGTCTTCTCCTCGGTCTCGATTTGACTCCCGCTTACGTTTGCCATCTTGTCTAAGAGAATTTTGTTTAGCTGAGGTATGTTTGTAAAACGCAGTTCCTTTTCAGAAAGATAAAACAGATTATCTTTCAATTTAAGAATCGCCTCGGCAACAATAGCGCTTGGAACGGATATATCAACTGTGGAGAGTTTGACTTCATTCTCGGTTGTCCCCTTTTCCGGACCGCCGGAAAAAGATTGAAGGAAGATTGTGGTTGCGGTTTTGGTTCCAAACGAGAAAGGAGTATAAGCATCTCCCAGGCTTTTGTCCACTTTCTTAGAGCCGGATGTGGCAGATGTTATGTCTGCGGCGATGACAGGGTCATATTCGGGACCAAGACATTGTATGAATCCCCTTTTGATCTCCTCATTGCTTAAGACAAAGTCCGCCAATCTGATGTATGGTATGTTAGCTTCTTTAAGTGAATATATTACTAATGAGAGTAGTCGCAAGACACCCCTTGTCTTTCCGAACTTATAAAAGCTCCCCCATCTTTTGTAAAGAGTGTCTATTACCTCTGGCTGGAATGGATAGCTTTTTGCGAAATTCTTTCGGTATCCTGCTCTTCCTAAATCCTTTGGAAGTATCTTTTCTTTCTCTGTATAATCTAAGAACTTGTCTATTACTTTCTTGGCTTTGGCTTCATCTACACTGCTGAAAAGTCGTCTTTGTATTACGGAGGATATTTCCTCCTCCTCGACCGGTGTAAAGAGCTTCTCCACCCTTCCAGACCTCTCCTGAAGTTGATCCAGAAGCTTCTGTCCAGTCTCATCGTAGTGCGTGCCCGATGGGTAGGTGAGAACCAGCAGAGTCTTGTTCAGAGTGCCGACCATATCTGTCAGACTGCGCATGAAAGCCATCACCTGAGATGCTAAGGTGGAGTCTCCGACTTTTATGCCAGAAGCTTTTATGGCATAATCCAGCATCTCATCCATCAGGATTAACAACGGTTGGTGAGAGATAAAAAGCTCCCTTAGCTTTTCGCCACCCGGAGCGGTGTTCCCCTTTAACTTGCTTACTTTTCCGGTAAGCTGTCTTTCCATTTCCTCCCAGATAAGAGTATCTTTGGGATCAAGCACGTCCCCAACAATCACCACTACATTCGCCTTCCATTCCTTGACTTTGTGATGGAGTGCGATCAAAGAATGAGTCTTTCCACCACCAAATGGAGTCTGAAGTTGAATAACAGAATTGCCGCCTTTCCCTTTTAGTTTCTTCTCCGCAATGTCAATCAGATTCTTCAATCCATTGGTGAGATAGGTCTTCTGGAAGAAGACTTCCGGGTCCTGATATTCTTCTATGGCTCTTTTCTTGAATACCTCCCACAGTTTGGCGGCAAACACATCCATTTCGAGTTTGCCTTCAAGTATATCCTTATGTGGGATGGCTATGGTCGAAAATGGTTTCATTTTACTTCTCTTCTTGATCAAACATATCGATTGTTTTCTGTCCGGGTTTTCTCATATCACTTAAGATTTTCTCTTTCCCTGAAAGGAAGCCGTCCAGCCATTGCTTTTCTTTGCTTTTGCTGTCGTTGGGGAAGGTTAAGGATATTGCCTGAGCAACTCGGTAAAACACATCTTTATGCCCTAATTCAGATTCCTGCAGAGCTTTTATCATATCCTGCCTTCTTCCCTCTTTCCATGACAGAAGCGCACAATGGAGAACGTCTACGAATTCCTTTGGTTTCTCCAGTTCTTTCGAATCTCTTTCATGCGGTCCCAAGACTTTTATAAATTCCTTTTCTTTTTTTATAAAGCTTCTGTTCCATTCTTTGGCAAGGTCGATCCCCGCGCTTGAGGCAAGCTTTCGGGCATCATCAAAATGAACCCTTGCATCTTGGTAGGTCCACCTCCACAAAAGATAGAATTTGGTCAATGGCGTAAGCTCGCCTGCAATGCCATCATGCAGTATTTGTCTGACAGCATAAGCTGTAACCACATTTCTCACAAAATCCAAAAGCTTATCCGCCCGGATAATGTTTCCTTCGTGATCCATAATCTTTTCATATTTTCCGAAGATTTCAATCGCAGAGCCTATGCCTGCTATAAAATAATCCGCCCCTGAGATACCTTCTTGCCACAATCTTTCAAGTTTTTCATAGATATACTTCTTTATCTCTTCTTTGACGTCGTTATACCACCCGGTCTCTTCTCTTTTCACTTTGCGGGCAACAAAATAAATGGAAGATGCAAGTGCTGCGGTTTCTCTGGCTAATAATCTGCTTTTCATTTCTGTATCAATTGGCCAGGATGCAGTTACAACTAAGCCAGACTCTAGAAGTGAATCTATTAGCGTCTCCCAGCCAGATGTTGATTTATGAGTATAAACTATTGTAGCAATACCATCTGGTTTAAGAACCCGATAAATTTCCTGAAATGATTTTTTAAGATTTTCTTCAAAAAACTCCTTGGCTTTTTCTTTAGAACCTTGTCTATTCGGATCAGCTACTATTTCTCTTGACTTTGGAGTTAAGGGTGTTGAAAAAAGTTCGGAGTATAAATCTCCAATTGTTCTTTTTAACCAGACATAGAAAAAATCAGACAAAACAGAATAATTCACATTGTCGTAATAAGGCGGATCGGTGAACACAGCATCAAAGTAATTGTCAGGATATGCAAGAGAAGTAGCAGAGGATTGAGTAACCGTAATACACTGATGATTCGACACTGCACAAATGCTTTCAATAACTGAGAGTACCGAATCGACGTTTCTAAGAAAGCCAGTAACATTTCCTTCAGTAAGTGGGTTGCTTTCAGGATATGACCATTGCATTGGAATGGCCTGTAAAGCGAAAATCTTTTCAGTTTGCTCTGAACCATGATGCCATACACAAACATTAGAATTCCTTGTCGTTAATCTATCAAAGGCTATGGCCAAATAAGTCACCACAGCCTTCGCATAGTCCTCATCATATCCTTCTTCTAACATCTTTTTATGGGCTAGCCTAACTTTTTCCACAAACGTGATCAAAGCCAATTTCTGGCGGGAGTTGAAAAGATCGCCCCAAGTTGACATGCCATACATAGGTGGTCTATCAACATCATGGCAAGGATGAGGAATCCCCTCATCCGGCACGGGGTCGATTGCCCATTCCTTCATCAGATTGTTTCTTTTTTCTTCAAGATATTTTGCAGCTTTTTCAAAGATTTTGTCATCTCTGTCCTCTGCGGTTCGGTAAAACTTTCCCCTCCTTTCTGCGCTGTGCAGAACAACTGCTACCATCCTTTGTCCTGCTTTTCCTTCCTGAAAGAGCTTTCTCACTGTGTTGTCATCAACGGTTGATCCACAAACTGAGCATTTAGCAATAGCCCGGCTCACAGTGCCTTCAGAAGGATCGAAATCCTTTGGGAAATCTTTATCCTGCCCAACAATCTTGAACTCAACTTTCCCGTGTTTAACATAAGGCTTTAACGCAATCTCTTTGTTCTGCTTTTTAGCGAGCCAGAATTGGCGCATAAGAGGAATTTCTGCGTTGCAGGATGGGTTTTGACACGGTATAGTCCTTGCCCACATATAGCCCACCGGAACACTTTTATCTTTTCCCTCAGGATAGAACCTTCCAATTTCCTTCTTTGCTTCCTGCAAAACCCAATCTCCCCATTTTTTCACATCCTCCAGAAGAGGATTTTTTGAAGTGTGCCCCTTCACAAATCCCCAGTCCTCTTTTACACCTTTTGGTTTTCCGTATTTTTGAGGATATTCCAGCGTTGCTTTGAGGATTAAAGTGGCAACCGGATTATAGTCCCCTGCATAAGTTTCACACCCAAGCCGAAGACATTCCAGAGGAATAGCGCCTCCACCCGCAAAGGGATCTAAAACCCTTGGGGGCTTTCCACCATTTGCTTCCAAGATGTCTTTTCTTGCTCTTTCAATGAGGTGATGGTCCAAAGAATTTTCCCATTTGGAAAGGTCTATGATAAATTGCCTTTTCTTTTTCCACTCATCTTGATTCTTGGGTGCAGGAATTAAGGCGGCATAGCTTGTGGCACGGGAAGAAGCCAAAGGACGGCGAGCCCACCAGATATGCAAATTACAGATATGCCCGTGTCTTATATTCTTCTCTCTGGCAGACTCCAGGCTTACTTCCTTTACCGGAAAACTTTCTTCGATAAATCTTTTGTCTGTCATCATTCACCTATATGGGAATCTTCAATAAAACTTTCAGTATTTCCTTTCTTTTTTCCACTTCTTTTTTGTCAAGAAGGGGATTCCTCTTTTTGTCACAAAGGTCTCTTAGACAGGTTATTAAATACCTTGTATCTACCTTGGAGGACGAATAGAACTCCCAGGGCGCAAAAAATTCAAATCTCCCTTCATCTGTCAGCTTGGTTGCGAGATAGACCAAGGGCAGCCTAAAACCTTCTACCATTTCCTTCACAGGCTTCACGTATTCGTCTATATCCTTGTTTTTTGACTCTGGTGAAAATATATGCCACAAAACCAAACTGTCAAAGCCAAAAAGCGAGAATGATAAAACTTGCTGCAAGCCGTCATAGAAATTCTTTTTTCTGGGTTTGAAATATTCAACTTCCACTCCGGCTGTAAATACTTTGTCTAACTCTGTCAGCTCATCGAAGACAAGTATCATGTCCACTTCCAATCTTGGGGGAATAGCATCTTTCCACCAGTCTCTCCATAACTGGTGAAATCCCCGTGTGGCAAGATTTGTGTGCACAAACATTTTTCTCAGGCTGGAATGCTTTGCTTCCAAAAACATGCTGTTTAGCTTTTTAACGACCTGCTTTTCATTCTTTGTTTCTTCCCACATCATATCTTTCTACCCTTGTTTTTCCATTCTTCTGCCGTAACCAAAAAGCGAACCACTTCCACCCTTTCTTGAATATTTAGATTCTCAGTAGGGTTGTTAATAACATAAAGCTCCGGATTAGCAGAGGCATTGGCGACCACATAAAGCCAGTACTCTTGCTTGAATCTTTTCGCCTTGAACCATTCATTGCAGGTCAACGCCACATCTCCTTTATCGCTTCGCGCTTTAACCTCAATGTATCTGGTTTCGTCCTTACCTTTAGACCTTATGTCAAACCCTAAGTTGTCCTTTGAAACATCCTCTGGCTCTCTCCCCTGGCTTTTCTCATACCCCAGGGCGATCTCCATACCTATTCTTTCTATCTCCTCATCACTTGCCATTTCCTTGGAAACCGTGGGCTTTATTTGAGCGACTCCCACAAATTTGGGCATGGAGATAGTCAAGCTTATCTCTTCTTCTATCTCTTTTTTCAGACTCTTCATCGTCTCTTCATATTTCTTCTTCCGCTCTTCCTTATTCCTCACCACTATCTCTGCGCTTTTGCCTTGTTCTTGTCTCTCATATAACCCTGCCAGCTCAGCATCCAGCTCTCCAATCAGATATTCCAAAGACCTTATCCCATATTTTCTCTTTATCTCAGCCTGCCTTTCTCTTTCTTTGGCTATCTCTTGCTTGTAGCTTTCCACAGCATCTATGGCAGAAAGTTGCGCCTTCTCTTTATTTATCTCAATTTTCACTTTCCTGTTGTCATCCGCCGGTATTAAGTCCCATAGAATTGACGGGTTCACTTCTACGAGCTTGTTTCCGTCATCATAGATACTGATGAGCCTCTTGCCTGCAACCTGCCCTTTTCCATCCTTCACTTCTCCTTCAAAAAACCAGAGCACACCATCATATCGTCCAGAAGGGTCTTTGAATATCGTTCCCTTTTGCAGTTTGGGAAAATAATTCTGGTTCACCCATTGGAGCAAAGATTCAAAGAGTGGATGTCCAAAAGATAGGAATTCAGCATCTTGATTTTTGAAAGCAATGTCCTTATCAAAGGTAGCTTTCGGATAAGATTTGAGGATAGAACCGTATCGGTTTTTGAAATCCACATGTTCCGCTATTCTTTTGATCTCGAAAGGAACTGACTCTATTGAGAGAAATCCATCCTTTCGGATGGTAAATCTACCTCCAGCCTTCTTAAACGCCCGTTTGAAGAACTCTTCCACATACTCTGGAATCAGCCTGTATTCTTTGGCTTTCTCCGCCATCTCCTTCATTCTGGTGTAATCAATATGTCTGGTAGCAAGGCTTTCTCCCAACGCTTCCTTGACGCTCTTAATGTAATCCTCATCGATTTTAATGTCGAGTTCCCTCATTATCTCGTCCTTGCTTCTTACCTTGGCGACAGCATCAAGGATAAGCTGATAGAGGTTCATCCCGTAGAATGTATCACCAATAACATCGAAGACCTTATCGCTTCCCATCGCTTTTCTGATCTCTTCGAGCTTGTCAAAAATCTTTTCTAAGACCTCTCCTTCTCTGGTGTCCACTGCGACCAGATTGAAAACGTAAACATCCTTCTGCTGACCGTATCGGTGAATTCTTCCCATCCTTTGTTCAAGCCGGTTGGGATTCCAGGGAATATCGTAATTCATCATCAGATGACAGAACTGCAAATTTATACCCTCTCCCGCCGCTTCGGTGGCGACCATGATCTGGGTTTCGTTTTTAAAGATTTTCTCCGCCTCGATTCTTTCGTCCAACTTCATACCACCGTGAATGAAATTAACCGAATATCCCCACGACCTTATCTTTTGTACCAAATACTCCATGGTGTCCCGTGATTCAGTGAAGATAAGGATTTTCTCGTTCCCTTTTATCTCTCTTATCTTCTTGAAACCAGCTTCAATTGCCTTCTTCAGCTCTCTCAGCTTGATCTCACTCTCCTCTTTGAGAATATCCTTAGCCTTGTCTATTAACTCTTTAAGCGTGGATACTTCTTTCTCCAATTCCTCTCTGCTCTCAGCGATGCTTAGAGCTTCCCATTTTTTCTCCTGCTCCCATCTTCTCTCTTCTTCATAGTCGTCCACCTCTTCGAGGTCCACAAAAGGTGTTTCTACGGTAATCTCTGGTTCTTTAAGCAGGTCTTTGAGCCTTCCTCTTCTCCTCTCCAGCGATCTGAGAAGCGCATAAGTGCTGGACGCCATTCTTCTCTGTAGAATCAACAAAGCAAAGGCGACACTCCCTTTCTTGTCTTTATGCAAAGCCTTATTGTATTGAGAGATGACATATTCCGAAACCTCATTGTACAATTTCTTTTCCCCATCCGTCAGCCTGAACTTGATGGTCTTTGGGAAGCGCCGAGTGAAGATGGGTTTTCCTTCAAAGTCCTTCAGGTCCTCTTTCATCCTTCTGATGAAAAGAGGGTTATCTTTGTTTTTCAGCGACTCGTTTATTAACTCCTGTGTAGCGAAAAAGCCCGGTATTAGAAGATCAAGGAATAACCTGAAGTTTTCCGGATCACCCTTGTGAGGTGTGGCAGTGAGAAGGATCAGGTGGTCGGTGCTTCGGGATAACACTTCGCCCAATCTATATCGATCGGTTCTCGTCAGCTTGTCTCCGTATCTATAGGCTGCCATCTTGTGCGCTTCATCCACGATGACTAAATCCCAGTCGACACTCGTAAGGGACGGTAGAATATCCTCCTGTTTTACGAAATCAATGGACGTGATAACTTGGCTCTCTCTTCGCCACACGTTTTCCGCATAATGAGCATCTAACAAACCCCTATCCACCATGGTGAAATGCTCTTGGAACTTTTCCTTCAACTCCCTCCTCCATTGATCCTTGAGATGTCCCGGAACAACTATTAGAATACGGGTTATTAGCCCTCTCAATTTCAGTTCTTTGAGGATCAGCCCAGCCATGACTGTCTTTCCCGCCCCAGGGTCATCCGCGATAAGGAACCTTATTTTCGGTAGTTTCAGGACATACCCGTAAACCGCTTCTATTTGAAATGGCAAGGGATCAATTTTGGAAGTATTCATGGCCAAAAGGGGATCAAAATCCGAGGCGAATTTGTAACGTTCTGCCTCAACGGACAGGAATGATTCGCTCCCTGGAGTTGAAAAATCCAGAGCAAACTCTTTGGTCTTTATCTTTTCCATTTGTGATTTCGGAATCAACTGATCCACATGGATGTTGGAATGAATTGTCGCACCAATAATGTGGATGCGGTCTCCTACCTCTTCAACTTTCTTCACTTCCACAGGCTCTGGCCAGAACGAGCCTTCTATTATCGTTCCTTCGTTAATCATATTTAATCTTTCTCCGAAACCAAAAAGCTTCCTTTCAACCATCTGTCCTGACCCCACTCAGGAGTTCCACTCCCATTTTCAACTATGGGAGTCAGGATTTATTAACTTGAGCACCCTAACCTTTGTTAAGCTTTTGTTGTTGCATACTAAGAGCTTTAACCCATTACGGAAATGTAACACCTTATAACACTTAAGTCAATCGAAATCGTTGACATGTGGTAGACGTGGACTTATTTTATGCCAGGAAAGGTCAAACTATATGAAACTCTACACAATCGGATATGGTGGAAGGAATCCAGAAGGGCTCGTTAAAGTTCTAAAAGAAGAAAGCGTCCCCAACTGGACGATTTTAGAACTTTTTTGAAAGCAACAGAAGAACTGATACCGGACGCTTCTCCGCTATTAGCCTCTGTTTAAGCTTCGTTGAATCAAAGAAGTTGAAAGTAGGAGCGGAGACACGGGGCGGCCATCGCCTTCGTTTGAGAGAAAAAAGGCGCAGAAGGATTTTTGTGGGGTTTTGCACAGATACCCCAGCTCTTCTCTGTTTTCTATCTGGCTGGTTTCAGATGTCATCTGCGCCTTTTCCTTCCTTGCCCCCAACCTTGGAAAAGTTTTAAATTCTGTGTCACCGGAATCGTATTTTGAATGTATGCTCCTTGTAATGTTTTGGAGCTTAGTAGCATATTGACGTACTCACCGCGGTGTAAAAGATTAAATTTGGTAATGCCTTCCCCACTTCAAATTGTTGAAGTTATTCCTCTGCGTTGTATCCTTCCCAAAAGAGGCACACTTTTCTGTAGATAATATCTTGACTATTAAGAGCGCGGTGACTATCTTGGGGTGTCAGTTTCTGTCAGTCAAAACATCTGAGGATTGACCTGTTTGTAATGGCCCTGGGCAGCATGAAGGTCTGAAGTCGGGGCAAAAACAAAAACGAACCGAAATTCAGCGGAGAACAGTTTGACCACGTCTTCTTTCATAAGCCAAGGCACTTCGCACTCCATTAGATTCCAAATAAAGAAGCGTAGACTTTACACTTTCATCAGAAACTTCGGAGACCGTGGAGAGATTGATCTGACGACCAAAGGAGGCAGGATCTCCGCCAGAGTCGAATATCGGGGAGACTTACAGTCCTTTTTGGGAATTTTGAATCCCGATGGGAAATGGAATGGCAAGCTTGCAAAACAGGTAGACAAAGAAAAGATAACCCTTTTCATGCGAAGAGGGAAAATCAGCCACCAAAGAATGATTCAGGCTTCAAAAATTTTGCACGATAGTTCTGGCGTTCTGCTTGAGGGTGGCAAGAGAAGAAAACCAAAAACAGAAGAGTCTCAGTTCCAGATAAAACTCATCTTGTCTTCGAAGCTTGAAGTTTCCGGAGTCGTCAAACACCGATCTATCAGACACTATACAAGGATAGAATTAAGTCCAAGTGGAAGATGGAATGCAAAAGGATGGGTTGGACTGACAGGCGGAAGGTTTTTGTTCTCAGCGGAAATCGGTAAGTGTGAAACCTCCTTTGAAGGAACACCTCGCTTTGTTCCGAAACGAAGTGGCCTCAGGATAGGCTAACACCTTTTATCATATCTAATCGGAAGTATCTTGTTTTTTTTTGAATTTCCCCTGCCAAATACCAGTTTCCTTTCTGATAAACCAAAGCTTTAGGAACCAGTTCGATCACATTGGAAGAGTGGGCTGAACCACAATGTAGCTTGATTTTTTTCTCCTGGCAGATTGCTTGCCTAAGGAGCTCGAACATGAGAGCTTTACCTTTTTGTGAACTCTCCTCTCCCGGCTGAACAGTGATCCGCTGTGTTGTTTTTTCATAATCGGTTTTGATTTTTTCGGGCATCAAAGATTCGATCTTTGCCAATGCCTGCTTGGCTGATTTCTTTAAGCAGTTGACTGATTGAACCGGGTCTGAGCTTAGTCCTAGATAGACGGTTAGAAGTTCATCAACGGTGAAGTTAAGAGGTGGCAAAAAGGCATCAGTAAGGAGTCTGTATCCATGATCGAAATAGATTGGGACTCTTGCTTGGGATAGTGCTTGAATATCCCTATAGATAGTCCTTTCCGAAACCTCACATTCATTAGCCAAACCAGAGGCCTTGAGATTTCTTCTGGACCTTAAAAGATTCAAGATTAAAAGCAATCGGTCAGACTTTGCCACTTTTGTGAAGTGATCGCGTTTCCAATACGGATTTGGTAAGCTTCTCCGATAGAGCGGAAGGTTTTATTGACCCGCAATCCTTAATTAAAGTAGCAGCTCGTTCGATCTCCGTCCTCAGTTCGCATATATTATCGGGCCAATCATATTGTAAGAGAATCGCAAGTGCATCAGGAGTGATTCCAAAAATGTTCCTTTTCTGTTCTTTGTTAAAGAGGGATATAAATCTCTCAATCAGCCTGGGAATTTCTTTTTTCCTTTCCTTCAAGGGAGGGACTCTGATCTTCGCACAGAAAAGGCTATTCAAGAATCGATGAAGTGGGATGTTGATGGACAACTCTTTTTCTCTCCTTGTTTCCAGCGACCCAATTATGCCCAAACTCAGAAGTTTGCTTCTGGGGAAAACCCCCCTCTTGCCCAACTCCTCGAGAAAATCGGAGAGTTGGGCAAGTAGATGTGCCTGTAGCAGATCGATTCTTCTGATAAAGACAGTATCCTTTTTCTGTGATCTCCCTAGTTTTTGAAAAAAGACTGGGGAGGTTAGCTGTTCGACTGTCCTTGTCTGGTCTCGATCGGTTCGTTCACAATCATAGACCCACAACTCACCTCCCCAATTCCTTCCCTCATAGATCAACCTGGCGAAATAGTCCTTACCGACCCCACTTTCGCCCTCCAAGATCACATTAACTGAAGATTGGATAGCACGATCGATCTCTTTGTAAACTTCTGGCAGGTTCTCTTGCGCCATCAGACTTCGCATCTTTGCGTTTCCTAAAGAACCAATTGTAAAATAGTTAGCAGGGTGAACATCAAAGAATCCCCGCCGGAAGCTCCTTGGGGTGGGCTTTGGGTAGGCGGGTATGGCTGGGCTCCGCCTCCGTCAGCAAGTACAGGTGTCCCAAGGGCGATGCTTATGACGAGCAAGAGGAACACCAGAAGCAACATCACTTTGAACATAGGAGATTTTGAAAACACGGTATCTTCTCCCTTGTTTGAGGTTAATGGGTTTCTGTTTTCTGCAGACATCTCTGATTGCAACGGACATGCCTGAAAGTGGGCTTGAGTTCAACAAACTTGAGAGGGAGTTTACTCCTTGAGATTAAGGAGTTTACCGGGGGGAAATGTTTTGATCGAAAAGTCCTTACTGAAAACTCAGGAAAGAGAACTCGTCAATTGTGGCGGAAAGGGAGGACTATCTGAGATCCACTATGGAAGCAGCATAAAGAAAAAGCACTTACCTGTATTTACATTACTGACGGAAGGGTAAAAATGTGGGGATTTCTGGATTTTGTTTAAATAGTTGCCATTAATATACTTTTACTGTAGGATCGTCATTTATGACGACTTGATTTTCGCTGTCTTCTTGATTTTATATTTTTTGAGTCTTCTTCTCAATGTGGGTTCGCTGATTCCTAACTCTTCAGCCGCTTTGGATTGATTCCATCCATTCTTCTCCAAAGCATGCAAAATCTTTTTCTTTTCCACCCAGTTCAATACTTCTTCGAGTTTACCATATCTATCCAAGCTAACCATGCTTCTGGTTTTCAAGATCTCTTGAGGCAAAAGCTTCTCCGGAAAAGTGCCCTCTTCACTCAACAAGATCGCACTTTCGATTAGATGTTCCAATTCCCTCACATTACCAGGCCAGCTATAGTCCTTCAGAGCAACAATTATCCTGTTGGTGAGCCTGATAGGTGGTTTGTTATTGTCTTCAGACAACTTTCGCAGAAAATATTCAATCAGAAAAGGAATGTCTTCTTTCCTTTCCCGGAGGGACGGAATAGTAATCACTATTGGATTCAACCTAAAATATAAATCCTTTCGGAATGACCCTTCCTCAATCTTTTTATGCAAATCCATATTGGTGGCAGAGATTACTCTTACATCGACTTTAATAGGTCTTTGGCCACCGACTCTTTCAAATTCCTTTTCTTCTATCGCCCTTAAAACTTTTGCTTGAACAGAAAGGTTCATGTCTCCTATCTCATCCAAGAAAATGGTTCCACCATCAGCTAATTCGAACTTGCCTTTTCTGAAGCCCACGCCTGTGGCTGTTTTTTCTTCAATGCCGAATAGTTCACTCTCCAGTAAGGTTTCGGGCAAAGCGGCACAATTCACCTTAATGAATGGACCATCTTTTCTTTGGCTTCTTGCATGAATCAAGTTTGCAATTAGCTCTTTTCCTGTTCCGTTCTCACCCAGGATTAAGACGCCTGTTCTGGAGTTGGCTACTTTTTCTACCATATTGAAAACTTCTTGCATCTTAGCACTTTTCCCGATGATGTCAGGATATTCATAAGTCCGGCGTAGCACCTCCTTTAATTGAAAGATTTCCTCGTTGGCTTTGACATAAAGCTCACTTTTCTCAATAGCGGTAGCGATGAGATTGGCAAAAGCTTTAAGAAAATCCACATCCTCGGAGGAGAAAATCGCTGGGAGTCCGCGATGATCTAGGTATACAGTTCCAATCAGCCTGTTTTTAGTTTTCAAAGGCACGCAGAGTATGGAGAGGATATTATACATAATCACACTTTGACTTTTGGCAAACCTAGGGTCTTTGCGAGCATCTTCGACAATTAAAGGAGAATCACTTGTTATCACATCTTTTAAAACTTGTCGACTTACGGCAATGGCATCCTCTGAAGTCTCCTGTTCGATTCCCTGCGCAACTTTCACCTCGAAGCTTTTGTCTTTATTTGAATAGAAGATAATGGCACCCCTTTCGGCATTCAAGAGCTGTATCGCCAGCTGGAGTGATTTTGACAATAGCTCGTCTGTATCCCAGATATTATTCAACAAGTCAGCCAGCTGGTAAAAGGTCGCAGTCCTTTCGTTTTCTAAGGTTCTAAAGTCTCTTATCTGTTCCAATAGAGATTCCACCTCCTTTTTCTTCGGTTCGATTTTTTCTCTTTCAAAGATGTTTAATGCCTCCATTAAGTATCCTTTTGCCTCTTTATATCTTCCGACTTCCAATTTGATCTTTCCGATCTCCAGATATGTTCGTCCCAATTCCAATTTCGCTTGCAGCTCTCTAAAGATTTTGATGCCTTCAGATAAGCATTTCAGACAATCACCTAGAGCCCCCATGGCTTTTCTCAAAGAGGCTTTGACCCTATGAGAGCAAGCTTCAAAAAATCTGTTAGGAGATTCCTGAAGAAATTCTTGAATTCGAATTAAGTGTGCTTCCGCTTGTGCCAGTGCGTTCGTTTTGATAAATAGTTCTGCCCACGAGAGCAGTACTTCAGCCTCTGCTTTCTTATTCCCCTGCTTTTGATAAAGGCTCCGGGCTTGCAGGAGATTTTGATTAGCTTGATCAAAGACGGACTGTTGCAAAGAAATCTTCCCCAGAAGAGCAAAGCAGTCAGCTATTCCTGCTTCTTCGCACAGTTCTTTTCTTATGCTTAAACTCTTTTTCAGATACCACCGAGCCTGATCGAACTCCTCTCGACATGCAAAAAGGTCCCCGAGGTTGTAGTAAGCCAGAGCTAAACCGCTTTTGTGTCCAGGGCCTCGAAACTGGACAATTGCACAGGTAAAGTGTTCCAGAGCCCGGCACAATTTTCCTCGCCTTAGATGGATCAACCCCATATTGTTATGGGAAAAACCGAGACCAACTGAGTCCCACATCTTTTCCTGGAATTCGCACGCCCTCCGCAAGCAGTCTAAGGATTCGTCCCACCGATTTAGGTCGAAATAGGCCAGGGAGAGGTTATTATACGTTATTGAGAGGCGGTGCTGGTCTTGGAGAATTTCCTGAAGATCAAGGCACTTTCGAAAGTATTTTATGGTCTCCTTCAATTCCCCTCGGCTCCTGGCTACTATCGCTAAGCTCCCATAGCAATCGGCGATCTTCTTGGTGTCACCGACCTCTTTGAAAACCTTCAGGCTCTCATGATGATACCAACTCGCTTTAGAATAGTCTCCCAGAGCCCAATGTATGGACCCCAGACCGCTTAGGACAAATCCCATCTCTTTGGAAGTGACTTCCTTCTGCAAAATGTTCAAAGCTTCTTCGAATTGGCTTCGTGCCTTCTCGTAATCAGACTTTCTTAGATGCACCCACCCTAAATCAACCAGAGTGGTGGCGTAATCTTTCAGTGATTCTGTTGTCCCGAACCTTTCCAAAGACTTCTCAAAAAATTCCACCGCCTTGTCATGTTCGCTCTTTTTTTCATAAATTCTTCCCATTTTTCTGTATATAAATGCCAGTCTCTGATGATTCGAAGCTCTTGAGCTCGATATCTGGAGCGCTTCTTGATATAGATCGAGGCTCTTATTAGGCTCCCCTGTTAGGTCAAATTGGTCGGCTAAGCTTTCAAGCATGTCCTCCCTAGACCGTGGAGAGAGGGTCGGAATTTGATCGTGAAGCTCCAAAGCATGAGTATAATGGGTAATCGCTTGAGCATGGTCGCATTTGCCTTCCGCCCTTTCTGCCGCTAAAAGAGAATATTTTAAAGCTCGCTCCACATCTCGGGCTTGGTAGAAATGATTCGCCAGGTCATAAATACATGTCTCTTCGCACGAATCCATTTTTCTCTCTAAAATCTCTCCCGCCCGCTGATGAAGGATTTTTCTTTTTACGGAGTCAATCTGCTCATAAACAAATCTCCGGAAGAGATTATTAACAAATCGAATTTTCTTCTTATCTGAACTAGATACTTCCCCCATCAGACCGTGTGAGAGGATGTTATCTAGATGTGACGATGCAAGGGCACTGTCAAAACCTGTCATTCGTATTAAATCATCGAATTCAATCTCTAAACCCCAGACTGAAGCACAATTGAGAAGTTCTATACTATTTGGCTTTAAACGAGCCGTTCGGTCTTGGATTTGATCCTGCACCCTTTGTGGAATCTTAGTTTTCTCAATGTGCTCCGGCTCAGTTGCCCATTTATCATCCACTCTGTGAATCTTGCCCTCCTCTGCCAATGATTCCATGAGTTCACGGATCAAAAATGGATTGCCTTGGGTTCCCCGATAGATCACTGATGCGATTGTTTCCGTTCTTTCTTTCCAGCCAAACATTGAGGAGAGTAGATCTTTTACCTCGATCTCTGTTAATCTCCCTATTTTGATTGAAATGAGCGAATCTCCACAGATTGATTGAATTCTTTTCTCTATTTCCACCGCTCTTTGACTCTCCTCAAGAAAGGCAAGGTCACTTGTCAGAGTAAAGCAGACCATGACTTTTCGGCCTTGCGAGTTATGCGTAAGATCCGAAATAAATTTGAAGAAAGAATCATCTGCCAATTCCAGATGTTGGAAAACTATGACAGGGCAAGAATTGATTTCTAAGAATTCAAATGGATTATCTTGGAGTGCCTCAAGAGTGCTCCTCTCTTTGAGAGAGACGCTGATTGCAGGAAAGCCCTGCACTTGTGCCCAAGTGGTAAACTCTTGCAGCAGCCCTTTCTTGCCGATGCCCGACTCACCGGTGACTAAAACAAATCTATTTTCGTTCTCTCTAAGCTGGTCTAAAGTTTCTTTCAAGGTAGCCAATTCTTTCTCTCGCCCCACAAAATCTGCTGAATTGATTAAACTTTTCACCAAAAGGGCTTGGTGTCTCTCAAAAGTAAGACCTGATATTTTTTGGACTTCGCTTGAGACCTCGTTGGCTGAAAAGAATCGGTCTATTGGGTCTTTCTCCAGAAGTTTAAGGATCAAGTTCTTTAATCCTATGGGGATTGGTGGCTCTTGCGGGATGACCACTTCTTTTTCCAAGTGGCTCTTTGCCAATTCCATTGGATCATCTTCACCAAAAGGAGTGCTTCCAAAGAGGATTTCGTGGATGAGAATTCCTACTGAATATAGGTCAGCCTGAGGGGTATGTTGTTCTCCTCGAATTACTTCAGGGGCAAGATAGGGAAGAGTCCCTTTCCACCAAGACGATTCTTCTGGTTTTTCGTGCTGGGCAAAACCAAAATCCGTAAATTTGATTATTAGCCGACCGTCTGGGGAAGTGGTGATCAAAATGTTGGATGGTTTGATGTCACAGTGAGTTATCTTCTTTGAGTGGAGAAAATCTAAAGTCGACAGTATCTGAAGGAGAAGCGAGTAGAATTTGGGAAAATTCAGCGGTTGAAGAAACTCCTGCCATTTAATGGACTCAACATATTCCATGGTGAAATAAAGCTCTTGTCTATCATTGAAACCAAAATCAAACACTTTGATAATATTAGGGTGATGCAGTTTCTTCAGAAGCGTAAACTCAGCTTTGAACCTTGAAATGAACTCGGGTTCGAGGCTCAGAAGAACCTTTATGGCAACTGTCTCCTGACGGAGTAAATCAACCGCCTTCAGAACCTTGCCGATTCCGCCTGAACCGATCTCTTCTATGATCCGGTATCGTTTGCTAATCATAAAGTATTAATCAGAATAGGGTATTGCGTTTGCGCATTAGGCTCATCATCGTAGCTATAATATAAAGCAGAAAATGGGAATTTCAATAGATTTCTTGGTTTGAGGGAAGTGGGGTCTTCGTCCCCAACGAGATTTGAACTCGTGTCGCCGCCGTGAAAGGGCGGAAAAGAGACTACGAAAGGCCACCATGAAGGGGGAGTGATGGGAAAAGGGTTGGCTTTGTTTCGCAAAAATCACTTTTCGCTCGAGATCTCTACGGTGATTGGTGGAGGGAGGGTTTCGCCTTTTCTTTGTCTCTGCAATCGCTCCAACTGGCTCATAGCCCGGTAAAACTGGCGCTCAATCGTGGTTTCATAGCGGAGAATCTTGTCCATGGACTCCTTGGAGGGTAGGGCGAGGCTGAAGATTTTGGCTTCTGTCTCAAGTTCTTCCTTCTCTTTGACCATCTCTTTCAAACCTTCCATCTTTTCTTTCTCATCGTCAATTAACTTCAGGATCATACCCTTACACTGCTCTGGAGTTGGAGTGTCGCCGTAGTGCTCGGGGTCTTGTTTGGCTTCTTTTGGGCCTTCGGTTGCCATTTTACTAAAGACGAAGCACCACTGGGTAAGTCCGTTTTCCTCTCCTCCGAAATTCTTCACCAGTTGCTTCATCGATTCTTCGGAGAGATGACCCGTTTCCTCGACTCCCTCTCTTACGTCCTCCAGAACTCCCAGAAGGTAATGCAGACCCAGAGAGTTTTTCTCCAAGTTGTGCCTGGAGTCGTCCAAACCCAAGAATTGTTTTTCAAACCTGACCTGATCCAGGCGTCCGAAGATTTCCTTGAAGCTTGCTGTGTCCAGGTCTCTCCGTATTTCTCCTATCTCACACCGAACGACCCGCCTTAGCCTCCAATAGCAGACAGCAATCTTTTCAACCAGTATCTCTTCAAATATACCATTCGGTTGTATATCGTCCCGTAATTGAGCAAGCAGGTTTCTAAACTCAGCCCTGCTTTCCTTGCCGTCACCAGCCTGGATGACCACCTCTTTCGATAAGAGGCCATGCTTGACGGCGTTCCATTTGACGACACTTTTTCCTTGGAGGGTTTTTGGTCCGGTTGATTGTAGGGCATTTTTCCTACTTGCCTCAATCCTGGCTATAGACGTCCCCTTTTTATTCTTCATTTAGGTGTGCCTCCTCCTTTTTGTGCTCTCTGGAGTAAATCTCAATACTCCGGAGATGCAGACGAAACCACTGTTTTCTCCTTTACCCCACCGTTCAACTCACTATTGTTTTGGTTTACCCCACCATCCAACTCACTATTTCTTTCATCACCAGATATAGTGAGTGGGGTGGTAGGGTAAATCAGCATCTTTCTCTTGTCGCTTGGGTCCGGCTCTTGTGTTATCAATCCAGCGTTCTCAAGCATGGGAATAATCTGTTGCCGTAACAGCCAATCTGCTAATACCCTGCTATAGACCTGAAGATGTTTTTGTGTTACTTCCCGCCTTGTCAAACCAAGCGGTCCGGTGACTTCTTCAAATCCATGCGTTCTTTTTTGATTCTTTTCGTTCCAAGCCGTCAAAATCACATCCAGATAAAGATTGTAGATGTATGGCGGAAGGTTATACTCCTGACTTTCAGAAATAGCATACCATATCTTAAAAGCCTCTTCAATGTCCTCCTCGTTAGCAACTATAGTCGAACTCTTTCTCTCCCTGTGCCAAAGGTTCAACAGTGCGAAAGCCTTAATCAAAGAGATAATTCGTCCGATGTCTCGTTGGTGTCTTGGCTTCAATACTTTGGTTTGTGCAAAAAACCTTTGCTCTATCTTTTCAGGATAACCTATGTTTATCTCCTTAATGTTCTCTCGTTTGATTGCTTTAATTCTTTCTTTGAGACTCCTTCTCTTGGGATCCTCTTCTAACCAATTCAAATAGGCTTCGTTATCCGCCTCTTTCTTAATCTTCTCTTGAATCGCCTGCCGAATCTTTTCGTAGTCTGTCTCAGGGCTGAGCAAAAGAAATCTGGTCGTCTCTTGTTCGTCAATCTTCAGCCCGGCTGTGCAAAAGATCACTGCGGGGAAGCCTTTTAGAAATATGTTCTTGGTTTTTAGCCCGAACTTTTGGGATTTGTCCGTGATCTTTAATCTGATTTCTTTCTTATCATGGGAAAGCATTGGTCTCAAATGCTGTAAAAGTAGGGTGTGGGGCTGGTCAAGAAAGATTAAAATCTTCCTCGATAGGTCAACAATGTATCCCTCTTTTTCTTTATCATATTTTCCGACATCGTGAAAGAATGCTGTGGGGCTACAATACCCAACTTCGATTACGTCTGCCTCTGGGAATAGCCTTGCAATTTCTGTGGGAATATATGATTTGCCCGTTGATGATGGTGCGTTGAAACTGATGTTGAACTGAGAGTCTCTCGTGTAAGCCGAAAGTTGACACAAAAAGGTTACCAGCTTGTTCTCTTCGTCCTTTTTGATCGTCAGTCCCAACACCTCAATCACTTCTTGGCTTGTGATCGGCTCGAAGTAAATTTCGTTTAGGTTTTCATCCAAGCCAAATTCCTCTCTTGCTCTCTGATTCAAAATGGTTTCATTCATCCTTGTTTCTCCTCATTTTTTTCATCAATCTTCATCATTCAGTCTCTGACCCCAGTAAGCCAACATCTGGGTATCCCGATAATACTGCGACAAACTAATCCTACCATCTATTAACCGCCGATGTGTTAAATGTAACGTCCTCTCCAAATAGTCTTTCAACAGTTTTTCCACTTCCGCCATCTCATTTTCGATGTGCCTGTCTAATCGTTGAAGCAACGCTTGGCGTTTTCTATCAACATCTGGATTTCGCTTTCCCATCCTAAGCACATCCACAGCCTCACCTCTTTACCCCAGAGTTTAGCGTATATGTTGCGGCTTTCAGTGATCCGAACACCTCAAAAAGTTTAATGGCTGAGACCTTTTCTTCTCCGGAATAAAACTTCAGGATTATCTCTTGTGATGGTGGAGGCTCAAAGACAAAAGTTTTTCGCCCATAGCCATTGTCCGTAATTCCTTTTAAAGAGGAATGTTTTGAAGCCACTAAAAAAGAAGCAAGAAATAGATCAGTAGTTTGGTATTGGCTCATCTGTTTTTCCTTTAAGTTCTTGAAATCAAAATCCCTCATTGGTGCTTACTCCTTATACATGTATACTAACCTCTGCAGGGGAAGCCTCTGAGGAGGAGGAATCAGGCTTGAGGGTGTTTGTCTTCGCCGGTCGTTCTCTGACGGCTTCCCTTGCGATAATCCTCGCCAATATCCTAAGACCTGCTTGAGCGATCTCTCTCGAAGATCCGCTATTTTCAAATTTTGGCGGTATTATGATCTCTGATTCTACTATCTCTGCGGCTCGTTTCATTTTGCATTTAGCTTCTCGTAGAGTTCGCCTATTCCGCAACCCAATGCCTCGGCAATAAGCAGGGCATAAGGAGATGAAAGAAAGAGCCGGTTGTTCTCAAGTGCATTAATTGTGCTTCGGCTTATGCCTGTTAGTTTCGCTAAGTCTTCCTGCTTAGCCATCAGTGCTTTCAGGCGACAATCCCTTACTTTGTTTCGATACTGTTTTGCGACCTTCATCAGAAGTTTCCTTTTCGGCACGCTTTTTCACCTCCATTTAGAGCTCTTATTGTTCTGCAACCAGGCGACCGAAAAGACTCACCGTAACATCGGTCGGGTTGGTTGCACGTTCACATATTAAATATACGTCCGTGCAATTCCGCTTGTCAAGTATTTTTTCAAATCACTGTCAACTATTTTTTTCAAATCACTCTGAGAAAAGATAATTTTGTCTGATTTTCAAGAAAAAGCTTGACAAATTACTTACACTGACGTATATTGTTAATGTATTAAAGAAAGGAGGCGAATAAATATGGCACTTCGAGAAAGAGTTAAAGAATGTAGGGAGAAGAAGAACTGGAACCAAAAACAGTTGGCAGATGCTTCGGGAATCACACAGGCCACAATCTCTCGGATTGAAAGTGGCGATGTCGTTCAGTTGAAGTCGGAATCTCTGAGGAAGGTGGCTGGGGCACTGGGAGTAACGGTGGACTACCTGGTGGGCAAAACCGACAAACTCAGCCCGAACGACGTTGTGGGGTCTGACCCCACTGCAAAACATGTCTTTCGGGGGTATGAGAGACTCTCTGCTACTGAAAGAGAGCAAGTCAAAAACTTTGTCGATTTCCTTGAGAAGCAGGACAAAAGGAAGGGAAAAAACAAGAGATGAAGATAGTGTGGGAAGATCACCTGGGCAATAACGCTGTCCGCTATGCCCGAAAGGTGCTTAAAGAATGTGGGTTTAGACATCCTCCCATCTGTGAGAAAACCATTGCCGATTATTTGGGGCTGGAGATCAAAGAGTTCTCGGTGGATGATATACCGGAGGATAGAGGTCTGCGTGATATTCTCAAAACCGCCTGTGCCTGGCTTAAACGCAAACCCAACGGCGACCCCTGTATCTGGTTGTATGGGGACACCCGACCGGAGCGGAAACGCTTGGGTGTCTTCCATGAGTGCGGTCATGCAATCCTCCCTTGGCATGAGGAACTTGATTACTTCTGTAGCGAGAAGGACCTTGACCCTACTGTCCACAAGCGAATCGAAAGGGAAGCCTTTATGTGTGGGGCCGAGTTTCTGATGCCCAGGGAGATGTTTGTGGAAGATATTGTGAGCTTGGAGACCGGCATTTCAGCGATTGAGCAGTTTCACACCCGCTACGTTGCCTCAATGGAGGCAACAGCGATCCACTATGCCTATACGCATCCTGGTCTGTGCGGGATCGTGATGGTAGAGAAGGCAGAGAACCAGAAGCCCGAAGCAATTCCGAGAGGTGATACCTCACGTGGACAGTTGATCCTTCCGTTCAAGACACCGCCAGAGCGAATCATCCTTAAGGACGACACGAGGTATCCGCTCAGTGTCATATATTTTGTCAGGTCCCACCGCTTTCCTAAATACATCCGACCGGGAACAGGGATTGAGGAGGGCAATCTAATATTTGAGGCATGGGAGTCGTGGAGGCCAGCGCAGGGAGAAATACCGGCATCGGTTTTCGGCTCCTCGACGAAATGGGTTTACAATGCCGATTGCTTGCCACTGGGAAATACGGGGAAGCTCCTCGTGCTCCTGTGGCTTCCTGACCGTTACCTTAAATTCAATTTCGAAAATGGAGTGATCCTATGACAATTAAGGAAATTAAAAATTTAATCGGAAAAATGTGTGATCTCGTGGAAAGTAGGGAGTATAACCCTATCCTTGAGGCAGACCTTAGCGGTCTGTTATTCCACCTGATGATCACAAAGGGTAAACTACCGCCATGCACACTCCATTTGAATACCAGGGTCATCGGTGCTCACAGCAATAAACAGCACTTCGACCTTGTAATTGGTAGGGTAGATAAGGGGGAGGGTGTGCATCCTGCCGTTTCTCCAGAAGGAATTATAGAAATTAAGATGTTCCCTCACGGATTCACGACCCAAGCGCATAGTGTTCATTTTAAAAACATCCTCGAACGTGATTTGCCGAAATTGGGCTCTCCTCAAATACGGATGGCGATGAGGATAGAGTTCATCTTCGATGAGGCTGACTACTTGAGTGGGAAATACAGAGGCCAGATCGGAGATGGCAAATACAAGGGCAAGAACAAAAAAGACATCATAGTGATTGAACGTAATAAGAAAGCCGAAGGAACTAAGATAGTCTTCGCCCGCAAAACAAAAGAAGATTGGGAAATCTCGGTAAATTGAGAGGTGATCCTATGAAAGTTGTCTTGTATGCACGTGTCTCATCTGAGAGACAGGCTGAGAAAGATTTATCTATAGCTTCCCAACTCAAAGCCCTCCGCAAATATGCTTTAGAAAAAGGTTGGGAGGTCTACAAAGAGTTTGTCGATGAAGCGGAAAGTGCCCGCTCCGCCAACCGGCCTGCATTTAAAGAAATGATCGCCCTTGCGAAGCAGAGGCATAAGTTTTTTGATGCTATACTGGTGTGGAAGCTCTCTCGCTTTGCCCGGAACCGGGAGGATTCTATTATATACAAGTCACTTCTCCGGAGATTCGGCATATCCGTTATCTCGATTAATGAGCAGGTGGATGAGACCCCAGCAGGAAAGCTCTTGGAGGGAATGATTGAAGTCATCGACGAGTTCTACTCCACCAATCTGGCCCAAGACACCCTTCGGGGAATGAAGGAGAATGCTGAGCGGGGCTACCATAGCGGAGGCAGCATCCCTATCGGTTACAAAGCCAAAAAGATTATGGATGGGAACAATGAGAAAACTCGGCTTGAACCAGATGAAGTCTTTGCCCCGGTTGTCAAGAGGATATTTCAGATGTGCATGGATGGCATGGGAGCTAAGGAGATAGTAAAAACTTTAAACAACGAAGGGCTCAGGACCAATAGAGGCAAACTATGGGGTAAGAACAACATTTATTACATCCTCAAGAACGAGGTCTACAAAGGCACCATGGTTTGGAATCGTCAAAGCAAAAGTCAGGGTCATTCAATGCCCAACGATCCTAAAGAGGTTATCCGGATTGAGAACAACCATCCTGCGCTTGTTTCCTCGGAGGCTTTTGAGAAAGTGCAGGAGATTCTAAGAAAACGAAGCCCTGAGATCACGCACCCCAGAACTATTAATAGCGATTATCTGCTAAGCGGTTTCCTCTACTGCGGAAAGTGCGGCTTCCGGATGGTCGGCTGTGCAGCCAAATCATCCAAATTCTTCTACTACGCCTGCCATAACTATTTGAAGCGAGGAAAGGATGTTTGCAATGCCAAGCTTATCAATAAGAACAGGCTGGAGACCCTGGTCATTGATCGGGTCAAAGCCAACATCTTAACAGAGGAGAACCTGACAGAGTTAGTTAGACTAACCAATGAGGAAATCGGCGAGGCCAAAGATGCGTATGGGGAGAGGCTTGCTGTGATAGATGGACAGTTGGAAGACTTAAGGGGAAGGCTTCACAAGCTCTATGACGCTCTGGAGACAGGCAAGCTGAAGATCGAAGACCTGGCACCCAGGATCAAAGAATTGAAAACCCAGATAGATAACTTGGAGACGAAGCGGGTTGATCTGGTAGAAAGCATCAGGGACGCTAAGGTTGAGCTACTGGAGGCTTCGGTGGTCAAGGCGTATGTGGATGATCTCAAGTCTCTACTTAGCAAGGGTTCTATCTTGGAGCAAAAGTCCTTTCTCCGATCCTTCGTGAAGCGGATCGAGGTAAACCTGCCACACGTAGTCATTGACTACACCATACCCCTTGAAACGAAAAAAGTAGAACCACTCACGAGAGAAGTTCTACCTTTTGCACATTATGGCTCCCGAGGCTGGACTCGAACCAGCGACAGGGTGGTTAACAGCCACCTACTCTACCGACTGAGTTACTCGGGAGTATGAACTACCTAATTTTTACGTCAATATATAAGAAATTATGAGCTTGTC
>Ga0315294_10001449_pt1 | contig 25791 bp, 32 predicted proteins | sample YL17G13_40_MG_FD_203626 | JGI IMG/M metagenome (GOLD analysis project Ga0315294, IMG submission 203626) | Sediment microbial communities from Yellowstone Lake, YNP, Wyoming, USA - YL17G13_40 | ecosystem: Environmental > Aquatic > Freshwater > Lake > Sediment | place: USA: Wyoming | collected... | reverse complement strand
GAATCTCAGCTAACTTCTTGAGGTGGGACGGGCGATTAGCCCTTCCAACCATTTTGGGTGCTTAGAGCCATTCTATCAATCCCATCCCAAGGTCATCAATTTTATCTATTCGTTATCCGTTGGTCTGAGAGCTAGAGCAATCTCTCGAATTTTTGATGCGATCACTTTCACTGGATTGGCCTGGTATCCGGGGCATGTCCGAGGATGCAGCCATCGGCGCTGCAGGGCCGGGCGGCTCCAGGAGAGCGGCCCTGTGGAATGCGATCCCGCTCGATCGGATTCCGGCCTGTCATCCGCGCCGCCAATCCGCATTGCTGTCGCCCTTCTGAGCGAGCAAGCATCCCATGAACTCTGAGAAAATGCCATAGAACAACACACCATCGCTAGAAATTGATTTTGTACTGTATTTTTACCGCTTCCGAGAAATGGTCCTGCAGCACCACCCGGGAGGCTATTCGCCTTTGCATCTCAACCAGGCGTTTTTCCAGATCGGGATCTAACGAGTTCATCCTCGGGATTTTTCAGGATGGGAGGGGTTTGCGTGGGAGAGGTTTATGGTCAGCTCGCCGATATTCATAATGTAGTCGAGCATGCGCTCCAGGCTGCCCGCCAGGACCAGCCGGACCAGCAACTCAGACTTATCTTTTGTGTCAGAGGAGTTGGCCATCCCCTGGGCACGTCTCTGAATTTCGCTTATCTTATCGATAAGCTCATTGGCTTTATTGGAGTTGGTCTGCAGCAGACAGGATAGCGAGTCGTCTATGAGGCCGCACAGCAGGGATTCTATGCTGGAAAGCTCCTCTTTCAGCTCCTCTGGCAGGGGGCTGCTGCACTTGCTGGCGATCTCTGCAATCTTATGGGCATGGTCCGCGATTCTCTCCAGATTTGATGCCGCCTGCATGTAGTTATAGGTCGTGATGGGGTTAAGGGTCTCCTGCCTCACCGAGCCGGATCTCAGGACCTCAGTGAACTGGCGAGCGATGAGAAGGTTGAGCCTGTCCACATCATTGTCCCTCTGGATCACGTCCATGGCCAGCTCTTTGTTGTCGCTTTGCAGGGCAGACAGGGAGTCCTGAATCATGGATTTCACCACTGTCCTTATGCGTTTCAGTGCCTTCTCCGCCTGAAGCTCCTCGGAGCTGAGCAGATCCTGGATGACCACCTTGTTTATGGTCTCCTCCAGGATCTCCGGCCCAATGAGTTTGTTCACAATCTGGTGCAGATCCTTCTTCTGGGCCATAGACATATGACCGGAGAATACCTCGATGGTCCGGTATCCTCCCACATAGCATCCTATTATGTCCCTTACCAGATGCTCTCCTGACTTGTCTCCGATGTCCAGCCTCGTCCGCAGATCTCTTTCGGAGCGGTCTGTGGACAGCGTCAAAGCTCCGTTATCGCCTTGATGGATGTAAATTATCGAGCCAGCCTGTACCCCATTCTTCGTCGCCCAGTTCTTGGGCAGGGAGACTATAAAAGTTGACTTGCCGGTCCTCTGAACTTTTCTCGTGTCCATAAATACCCTAGTTGAGATGTTCCCTTTTTGCTTCCACCATGTAGACGACGGTCTCGCAGATGTTGCAGATATGATCTCCGATCCTTTCCAGATGTCGGTTCACCATGAGCAGAGATGTGCCCTGGTTTATCACCTCTGGCCTCTCAATTATTATCTTCAACAGCTTATCTCTTGCTTTTACATAAAGCCCATCTATCTCGTAGTCCCACTTGGTGACCTGCCTGGCCAGATCAGCATCGCCCCTCATCAGTGCATCCATGGCCTGGGTGAGCATATTTCGGTCGATCTCCCCCATACGGGGTATGTACTCCAGCTTGGTTATCGGGATCTTATCTTTCGATTGTGCCGTTACTCTGGCCACGTCCACCGCCAGATCGCCTATCCTCTCCAGGTCTATGCCAATCTTCAGGACGCCTATGATTCTTCTCAGGTCTTTTGCCATGGGCTGCTGCAGGGCCAGCAGCTCCATACACAGGTTTTCGATCTTCTGGCTCTGGTCGTCCACCTTCTCATCCTGCTTTATTACCTCTCTGGCCAGTTCCACATTTGAATCACACAAGGCAATCACTGAATTGTCGATGGCAGAGTTAACCTGATTCGCCAGGTCCTCTGTCAGATCCTTCAGCTCATGCAGCTCTCTGCGGTATCTCTCCCTGTACGGGCTCATCATCCTCCCCCTTCATAAACCTCTCACCCGAACCTTCCCGTAATATAATCCTCAGTGCTCTTCATTCTTGGCATCTCAAAGATGCGCTTCGTCGCTCCTACCTCTATCAGCTCTCCCATCAAGAAGAACGCGGTGCATTCCGAGACCCTGGCTGCCTGCTGCATGTTGTGGGTGACTATCACCTGAGTGTAGTTGTCCTTCAGGGTCTCCATGAGGCTCTCGATCTTGCTCGTGGATATAGGATCGAGGGCGCTGCAGGGCTCGTCAAATAAAATGACATCCGGCCTCATGGCCAGGGTCCTGGCTATGCAGAGCCTCTGCTGCTGGCCGCCGGAGAGGCCCAAAGCGGGCTGGTCCAGCCTCTCGCTGACCTCCACCCAGAGGGCGGCATCCTTCAAGCTGCGCTCCACTATCCGGTCGATATTTTTCAGCCCGTGGATCCTCGGACCGTAGGCGACGTTGTCGTGGATGGACATGGGGAAGGGATTGGGCTTTTGAAAGACCATGCCTATACGCTTGCGCAGTTCCACCACGTCAACGTCCTTTCCATAAATATTAATATCATCATAAAGGACTTCGCCGTCAATCCTGATCTTGTCCACGAGATCGTTCATCCTGTTCAGGCAGCGTATGAATGTAGACTTGCCGCAGCCAGACGGGCCGATGAGCGCGGTTATTTTCTTTTCAGGAATTTCCAGGGAGATGTCCTTGAGGGCTTGCTTTTCCCCATACCAGAGGTTCAGATTCTTGGAGATGATCTTAGAGGTCACCACAGATCCCTTGAGACGAGAAGCGGCTATATAGAGCTTTCTATATAGACTATATATGTGCTGCGCTGCATATAATTGAGACCTGCGATCATGCGAATCTTTTATATAGAACTTCAAACTGGTAATAGGAAAAAAGTCGGGGAGGACTTGATTTGGCAGGTTTAGGCGGCGTGCCAATAATAATACTAAAAGAAGGAAGCAAACGAGAGACCGGAAAGGATGTGCAGCATAAGAACATCTTGGCGGCTAAGGCGGTAGCCGAGGCCGTCCGGACCACCCTTGGACCAAAGGGAATGGACAAGATGCTCATCGACGGCAGCGGAGATGCTACTATTACCAATGACGGCGCCACCATCCTCAGAGAGATGGATATCGAGCACCCCGTGGCCAAGATGATCGTAGAGGTGGCCAAGGCTCAGGATGACGAGATCGGAGACGGCACCACCACGGCGGTGATCATCGCCGGCAAGCTGCTGGAGAAGGCCGAGGCCCTCATCGATCTGGATGTCCACCCCACGGTCATCGTTCTGGGATACAAGCAGGCTCAGGTCAGGGCCCAGGAGATACTGCAGGAGATGGCCATAGACGTCTCCGGTGATCAGAAGACGCTTCTGAAGATCGCCCAGACCGCCATGATAGGAAAAGGCATCGAGATCGCCATGGAAAAGCTGGCCCAGATCTCCGTGGACGCGGCCTTGGCTGTGGCAGGCTCGCAAGGCAAGGACATTGAAGAGAATATCAAGATCGTGAAGATCCCGGGCGGAAGAATTGAGGATTCAGTCATAAACTACGGCATAGTGGTGGAGAAGGAGCGGACGACCCCGGAGATGCCCAAAAAAGTCGAGAACGCCAGGATCATGCTCCTGGAGGGCACCCTGGAGCTGAAGAAGCTGGACACGGATGCCAAGATCACCATCACCGAGGCCAAGAACCTCGCCACCTTCAAAGAAGGAGAGGAGAAGATCATTAAAGAGCAGGTCGAGGCCATAGTCTCAGCTGGGGCCAACGTGGTCTTCTGCGAGAAGGGCATCGGGGTCACGGCCCAGCATTATCTGGCCAAGAACGGAATTCTGGCTGCCCGCCGGGTCAAACGAGAGGATCTGGAGATGCTGGCCCTAGCCACCGGAGCCAGGCTGGTGGGAGACGTCTTGCAGGTCACGTCTCGGGACCTGGGCCAGGCCGCGCTGGTGGAGGAGCGGAAAGTAGGCAAGGACAAGCAGATGATCTTCGTAGAGGGCTGCGAGAAGGCCAAGGCGGTGTCTATCATCCTGCATGGCGTCTCGGAGCAGTTCCTGGAGGAGATGGAGAGGGCCCTGGATGATGCGCATAACGTCGTCCTGGATGTCATCCGCTCCGGAAAGATCGTTCCCGGCGGCGGGGCTCCGGAGATCAGAGTGGCAGAGAGGCTGAGGCAGTACGCCTCCACTCTGGAAGGCCGGGAGCAGCTGGCCATTCGGGCTTTTGCCGAAGCGGTCGAGGCCATTCCCTTGACGCTGGCAGAGAATGCAGGCTTTGATCCTGTGGACACCCTGGCGGGCCTGCGGGCCAAGCACGGCCAGGGCATGAAGAACTATGGATTGAACCTGACCACGGGAGAGCCTGCCGATATGCTGGCTATGGGTGTGGTGGAGCCGCTGAAGGTAAAGACGCAGGCCATAAAGTCCGCCGCCGAGGCCGCCACCATGGTCCTTCGCGTGGACGATGTGATCGCCGCCAAGAGGGAAGAGATGAAGGCAAAGCCGGGCCAGAGCCCGCACGACTACACCATGCCTCAGATGCCCATGCCTCGTTACTGAGCATAGGATGCCGGCCTTCTTGCCGGCCCAATCCTTCCCTTTGATTTCTGGAATGACTACTTCGTCGGTGGAGCCTATGGCTGAAGAATGGTTTGAGAGATCTGAAGAGAACCTGGGGGAGACCTCCGAGGCAGAGGAGCTGAAGGCACAGCTTCTGGAAGCTCAGAGCTTGGCGGAGGAGCGCCTCGATCAGCTCCTGCGTTGCAGGGCGGATCTGGACAATGTGATGAAGAGAGCGGCCAAAGAAAAGGAAGAATATGTGAAATACGCCTCGGAGAAGATAATCTGCAAGCTTCTTCCCGTGCTAGACAGCCTCGACCAGGCGGCAAAGCATGACCAGGGCACCAAGGTGCTTTACCAGCAGCTCCTCGATATACTGAAGGCCGACGGCCTCGTGCCCGTGGAAGCTGTAGGCAAGAAGTTCGACCCCTACAGACATGAAGCCCTCTACCAGGTCAAGACGGATGAGCTGGAGGAGGATACCGTGGCGGAGGAGATACAGAAGGGCTACCTCTTCAACTCCCGGGTCATTCGCTTCTCCAAGGTGGCCGTAGCAAAGCGCTGATTGGCAAAACGATGATGATAGGTTTAAATATTTACAAAGTATTGATAACTTTCAGTTTCAGGAGATGAGATCTTGTCTAAAATTATCGGTATCGACCTCGGAACCAGCAACTCGGCAGCAGCAGTTCTTATTGGCGGCCGACCCACCATTATTCCCAGTGCAGAGGGAACCAGCATCGGCGGCAAGGCATTCCCATCTTACGTGGCCTTTGCCAAGGACGGCCAGGCTCTGGTAGGCGAGCCTGCAAAAAGGCAGGCGGTCACCAATCCGGAAGGCACGATTACGGGCATCAAGCGCAAGATGGGCACGGACTACAAGGTCAAGGTTTATGGAAAGGAGTACACCCCGGAGGAGATATCCGCCCAGATCCTGCGCAAGATCAAGACGGATGCGGAGACTTATCTGGCCGACACCGTGGATAAAGCAGTGATAACCGTTCCTGCCTACTTCAACGACAACCAGAGACAGGCCACGAAGGATGCCGGCACAATAGCCGGACTGGAGGTCGTCCGGATCATCAATGAGCCTACGGCTGCGGCTCTGGCCTTTGGCCTGGACAAGGTGGGCGAACACAAGATCATGGTCTTCGACCTGGGCGGAGGCACCCTCGATGTCACCATCATGGAGATCGGAGAGGGCGTCTTTGAGGTGCAGTCCACCTCCGGCGACACTCAGCTAGGCGGCAGGGACATGGATGAAAGGCTGATGGATTTCGTCCTGGAGAAGTTCAAGATGGAGTCGGGCATCGACCTGCGCAGGGACTCCATGGCCATGCAGCGCCTGCGGGAGGCGGTCGAGGTCGCCAAGATCGAGCTTTCATCTGTTCTGCAGACCAATCTCAATCTGCCCTACATCACCGCTGATGCCAGCGGCCCAAAGCACCTGAGCATGACGCTCACGCGAGCCAAGCTGGAGGAGCTGATCCATGATGTGCTGGAGCGCTGTCGCGGTCCCATGACCCAGGCGCTGAAAGACTCCAAGCTGGAGAAGGCCGATGTCGGCAAGATCATCCTGGTGGGCGGGCCGACCAGGATGCCTGTGGTGCAGGAGTTCGTGAAGAGCTTCACGGGCAAGGATATCGAGCGCGGTGTGGACCCCATGGAGTGCGTGGCCATGGGCGCAGCCATCCAGGCCGGAGTTCTGGGCGGCGAGGTCAAGGATCTTCTCCTCTTGGACGTAACACCGCTCTCCCTGGGCATTGAGACTCTGGGTGGCGTGACGACAAGGCTGATCGAGAGGAACACCACCATTCCCACCCGCAAGAGCCAGGTGTTCACCACTGCGGCCGACAACCAGACTTCAGTCGAGGTCAACGTCCTGCAGGGTGAGCGGCCCATGGCCAAGGACAACGTCACCTTGGGCAGGTTCACCCTGGTGGGCATTCCCCCGTCGCCGCGCGGCATTCCCCAGATCGAGGTCACCTTCGACATCGATGCCAACGGCATCATCCATGTCTCGGCCAAGGATCTGGCCACTAAGAAGGAGCAGAGGATAACCATAACCGCTCCTCACAAGCTCAGCCAGGAGGAGATCAAGGCCAAGATCAAGGACGCGGAGCACTTTGCGGCCGATGATGCCAGACGCAAAGAGGAGATTGAGGTCAGGAACGCTGCCGACTCCCTGATCTACGCCTCGGAGAAGATGCTAAAAGAGGCGGGAGACGTGGCCACGCCAGAGCAGAAGGACAAGATCGAGAAGGCCATCGCCGACCTGAAGAATGCTCAGACGGGGGGCGAGATCTCCGAGATCAAGGCCAAGACGGAAAGCCTGCAGAATGCCATCTATGAGCTCTCCAGCGCCATGTACCAGAAGGCAGCACAGCAACAGCAGCAAGCGCAGCAGCAGGCTTCGCAAGGCCAGAGCGGGTCCGAGCAGGGCCCAAGCTCGCAGCAAGACCAGGCTGGAGCATCGGGTCCGACGGTGGATGCAGACTACGAGGTAGTAAACGATAAGAAGTAAGCCCTCAAAAGGAACTAAATAAGGCATGCCGGAGAAGAAGGACTATTACGAGGTGCTGGGAGTACCCAAGGAGGCGAGCGAGAAGGAGATCAAAAGCGCCTACCGCAAGCTCGCCATGAAGCACCATCCCGACAGGTCGGACGCGCCCGATGCTGAGGAGCGGTTTAAGGAGATCTCAGAGGCCTATGCCGTCCTCGCCGATGCGGATAAGCGCAAGAAGTACGACCAGTTCGGCCACGCCGGAATCAACAGCCAGTACTCCCAGGAGGACCTCTTCCGCGGAGTGAACTTTGAAGACCTGCTCAGAGGCTTCGGCTTCGGAGGCAGGGAGAGCATCTTTGATATGTTCTTTGGCGGAGGCCGCGGTCGCGGCCCCGCTCGGGGCAGAGACCTACGCTACGACCTCAACCTGACGCTGGAGCAGGTGGCCACGGGCCTGGAGACGACCGTCGAGGTTCCCAGGACGGAGAGCTGCCCGACCTGTGGAGGCAGCGGTGCTCGGCCCGGCACCAGCCCTGCGGTCTGCAGCAGCTGCCGCGGCTCCGGCCAGGTGACGCGAGCCCAGAATACGCCCTTCGGCCAGATCGTCACCTCCACGACCTGTCCCAAGTGCGGGGGCCGTGGCCAGATCGTCACCAACCCTTGCAGCGACTGCAGCGGCACAGGAAGAGTGCACAGGACGCGCAAGATAAACATCCGGGTTCCGCCGGCCGTGGAGGATGGACAGCACCTAAAGCTTCGCAGCCAGGGGGATGCAGCCGGCCAGGGAGGCGCGCCCGGCGACCTCTACGTCGTCCTCAATGTCCTTCCCCACGCCCAGTTCCAGCGGGCGAACAGCGACCTGCTCTTTGAGAAGCCCATCAGCATCACCCAGGCAGCGCTCGGCGCGGAGGTGGAGGTTCCCACGCTGAATGGCCGGGCCAGGGTCCGCGTTCCTGCGGGAACGCAAACCGGCTCCGTCTTCCGGCTGAGGGGTAAGGGATTGCCCAGGCTGCAGGGCCTCGGCTCAGGCGACCTGCACGTGAAAGTGAAGATCAAGATCCCTTCGACTTTGACCGAGCGGCAAAAGCAGCTTCTGGAAGCTCTGGCTGCGGAGTTTGGAGAGAAAAGGTCCGCCCAGACTGAGAAGGAGAAGAGCATCATCGACAAGATCGTGGACGAGGTGAAGAGCGCGGTTCACTAGCGCACTTTTTTCAAGCTCCAGTTATCTTCTGATATCTTGTGCTCTCCTTCGCTGTCGTGAACGATGCAGGGCCCTCTTTCCTTGGGCTGGCCTCGCTCGAAGTCATGGTAATTTTCAAGGAGAGAGATGGCCTCGCCAATCTCAGTGATGCTTCTCTCGATGAGCCGCTCTGCCAGCTTCTTTGCCTCGGCTGGATCGATCATTCTTCCCAGTCCCCGGCACTCGGAGCACTGCACAATGCCATGGTCCAGATAGAATGGATAGGTGCTGCAGAGCAAGGGCCTTGCCTCATAGATCCTGCATCCGTTTTCCCTGCAAAACTGACAGGAGCCTTCGTTCTTCTTCAGCCGCCACTCCAGGGTGTGAAAGCAGCCGTCGCGGTCCCACTCGCCCTCCGGAGGAGGCTCGACCGCCTCCAGCCAGTTCAGGCCGGTCGCCGCCAGAATGATTCTTATCTCGAAGGGAAAGACGACCACGCTGTTGTCCTCGCCGCGGCAGCAATCTTTGCAGCCCAGGCATTGAAAGCCGATCCTCTCAATCTGGGCGGCTAGCTCTTTCGTCGAGAGCCCTTTCGCAGCCTCCAGACTTTTGCGCAGCTCTGCCAGCTGCCTTTCTCTGGACTCTTGCGGACTTTGCAGGCTCATCTCTTGCAGACGGCAATGAAGTTGTCCAGAAGCTCCTGTCCGTGCTCGGTGTGAACCACCTCGGGATGCCACTGAACTCCATACATTGGCCTCTTCAGATGCCGCATGGCCTCGATCTCACAGACATTGGAGCGGGCTAAAACCTCAAACTCGGAAGGCAGCTCCACCACCTGATCGGCATGGGAGGCCCAGGTCTTGAACCTGGGCGGCAGCCCCTTCAAGATGTCGTTCTCCTGGAGAACCTCCACCTCCACCTCTGCATATCCGCCGATGGTTCCGGGCGCGACCTTTCCTCCAAAGGTGGTTCCCATGAGCTGCATGCCCAGGCAGATGCCAAGAATTGGTATATTCAGATCCCGCAGATAATCGGCGCAGCGTCCGGCACGATCCAGGGTAGGTCCCCCGCCCAGGATGAGACCGCTGGCATCGATCTTCTCCGGCGGGGTCTGGTTGGAGATGAGATCGGTCTCCACCATGTCCCTTATGCTCCTGCGAATGAGGTGATTGAACTGTCCATAGTTGTTTACTACAAGTATACGCATTGCAACACCAGGCACGTATTATGCTGATATATTTTTTGGCCGGGAGGGATATTGCCGGGATATATATACGGTCCTACCATGAGATCTTCCGAGGTCAATGGCGAAAACTGTTATCATTTTTGCCTGGGTCGATGGCTGAAGGAAATAGATATGGCATTTTTAAGAAATCGAAGGAGTGAACTCATCCCACACCCTGAAGGCCGGGGACTTCCTGCTTCGTCCTTCGCGACTCTACGAGGTTAAAACAATTGCACAATAATTGGCTTTTGAGCCGTGGTGCATAACAAATCTTTCAAAGATTTTCATGCTCAACAATGCCGTGCTCCACAACCCCGGGAATCGAGCAGAGCCTTTCTGCCGGGGCCTTCGGGTTCAGGATGACCCCGAAGTCCGCGTCCATCACGAAGTTTCCGTTGTCCGTGATCACCGGCCTGTCCTTCATCTTGCCGAGACGCAGCACTGGTGCGCCGCCCCGCCACCTTTGATGGCGAAGAGGTTGAAGTCGATCTGATCCGCTCCGTCGATGGCCAGGTCCAGAACGGGATGCTGGCTCAAAGTTGTGAGCTTTATGCCCGAGGCGATGGCCAGAGCCTCGGCCTGGTAGGAGGTGGGGACACCCAGGATATCCAGCCCCTCCTCCTTGGCTCGCAGCACGAGGGCCTTTATCGTCCAGCTACGGTGGAGCCTCTAGTTATCTGGTCGGATGAATTGATGAAAGAGAACTCTCATTCAATTATTATCATTGTTATTCTGGGATGGCAGAATGAGCATGTCCAAAACCAAAGTTGTTAATAGATCTTCCTGACGCGAAGCTGAATCTTTTTCCCCCAGACTCCGCGCGGGCGCCGCTTCTTGGCATTGCGGCAAAAGATAATAGCCGCCGGCATGCCGCTCCTGAGCCCGGAAGAGATCGAAGAGGGGATCCGGGATAGGAGCGGCGAAGATGAATGAGCCCAAAAAGGACTTTCCTAGATACGGGAGTTCTCATTGCCGCTGCCCTCAGAACTGAGGAAACGGCTCTTCAAGCGCTTCAAATACTCGATGACCCTGATCGGGAGTTCGTATCCAGTATCTTTGTTAAGCTGGAGGTTCTTCCGAAAACCATTTACAGCAGATTTTTCCGACACGCTACGGCCACCCGCCCGCACGCAAACGGACACGTGCCTGTGGGAGGGGCGCAGGCCAGACCAGTGGTGAGCTGTGAGGTGCAGGATAAGCTATTCACTTGGCGTGGTTGTATTGCATCGAACGCCTTCACTAATGCATTTTTCCGCTTTATCCCTGTGATTTTGAAGCATGCCCTTTAATTAGATTGGCCATCATTTTTCTTGTACTATGCAGATGCAGACTTTCACTGCCGTTATTCATAGAGAAGAAGACTTGTTCGTAGCAGAATGCTCCGAGGTCGGGACCGTGAGCCAAGGTAGAACGATCGAGGAGGCGTTGGCAAACCTCAAAGAGGCAACCGTGCTCTACCTGGAAGAGTTCCCCCTGGAGGCCAAACCAGAGAGGTCCTTCGTTACCACCTTCGAGGTGGCGGGCATTGCCAAGACTTAGGAACGTTTCGGGAGAGGAGATGGGTCATTTTGCAGCTGGTGCTCCTGGCTGCAATTCTGGGCGCGCCGGGAATCGAGTGGCTGCGAATCTCCGTTGTGGCTGGGTGCTGGATGGCCTGTTTAGTCAACGCTGACTTAGAAAGCGAAGAAGCCGATGGCCCAGCTCCGCCAGGCGACGGCCCGGCGACTTCGATCGGGTACCAGCATGCTATTATCATGATTCGATTTCATGCAGCCGTTTCTCGATGAGCTCTTTGTCCTGGAGCAGATTATAGGCCTCGATTCCTGATTCTTTTCCACTTTCGACCTGAAACCTATCGTTGGAAATTAAGATCGCTCTCTCTACCCTGGCTGCAGCTAAGTAGAATGAATCAGCGGCCCTTGATCCCGTTTCCAGGGCAATGGAAAGCGCCTCATCGAAGATCCACGAAGTTCTGATAAAGACCAGCTCTCGAAAGATCTCTTCGCTGATCTTGGGAGCCAGGTCTCTCTTGACTCTCCTGGCTATCTGCCCTGACAGCTCTACCTTGAAGAGATCTGGTTCCAGGATCGTTAGGCCCTTTTCCTCCAAGATAGAGAACAATTCTTCTGCGGAATGTGTCCTTACCGAGTCGTATTCGAAGAGAAGGTCGATGAAGACTGAGGTGTCTACTACTATCATCGCCTCTCCTCGACGAACTCCGACATCGCATCCCGGTCCACTTTGATCCTGTATCTTCTGGCCACATTGGTGATTCTTCCAGGCTTGAGAACGACGAAAGCTTTTGTTCCCTCACGCAGATCGACATCCTGCAGAGGTTTGAAGACGCCGCCCTCGTAGACCACCTGGATCTTTACATCCGGACCCTCAGACATATCAACCTCTTGATGACAACAAAAGGTGCCATTGAGATAAATAATGTTTGAGAAGGTCAAGAGCATTGACTTTGCCGATGGCCCAGCTCCGCCAGGCGACGGGCCACGCGTCCGCGCGCGCGAGCGGGGGCGCGTGCCCGTGCGCGGGCGCAGGCCGGCGGCGGGGAGCGCCCGCGGGCTGGTTTCGGTGGGGCTCGGGCTGCGTTGCAGTGGCGCTCCGGATCGTGAGGGCGCGCAGGGAAATGTGTGGTGGCAGATTTCCGATGCGGGTGCTGGGCGAGCTGATAGTGATCGCAGCCGGAGCGGTCGGCAGGATAGGCGTTTGGGCGCTGGGGCGAGAGCCTCGCACCTTTTGCAAGGCTGCTCCCCGGTGGACGCCTGATCACACATGCATTTACGGGATTGTGCGGCATCCGCTCCAAACTTCAGGAATTCAATAGCAAGATTGAAGATTTAAGAGTACCAGATTGATCTGAGATGGAGCTGGGATAATGAGTGCGTCTAAGACTATCGAATGTGTTTATGAAGGCGGCGTTCTCAAACCGCTGGAAAAGGTGGATTTTAAAGAAGGAGAGCGGCTTAGGCTGAAAGTGGAGAGGTTTGATATCTCAAAATTCTGTGGCGCCTTTGGCGAAGGATCTGGGGAAGAGTTCGAAAGGTTCGAAGAAGAGGCTCAGATGTGATATCCATAGATACGAATGTATTTTATAGTGTCCTTGTGAAGACGGAGTTCAGCTTAGCTGCTCGAAATATTATTATGATGCCATCCAAATTGGCTACATCAGCTCACCGTGAACAATTCCAGGAGCAAATCTCTGAGCATCTTTCCGGTCTCGCCCAGCTCTTCCTCAGGGCACTGCACATACTCATTCCATAAGAAGTCTATATATTCAAATAGCAATCTCTTTGCTTCCTGAAAATCCTGAGAGCTTCCTACTGCATCCAGGGGAGACAAACTGACAGACCACAAGCCGTCATCGTAATCCACCTGCAGGTTGGTGACTCTAAGAGGAACGAACTTCCTGGCGCCTACCTCGAATTTCTGCAAAGGATGCCTTTCAAAGAATTCTATTGTTGATGGTTGAGCAGCCATTATTTCTTAATCCGCTTGCTGCATATTTTAATTTTCCGCAAGATTGAGAAATAAAGATGAAGGAGCTGAAAATGCCCTTATCCTCATCCCCGTCTCCTGATAACCTCCACCCCGTCCACCCGCGCCAGGTGCAGCTCATCGAGGTTATCGAATATCCCGTGCTCCACGACCCCCGGAATCGGGCACAGCCTCTCAGCCAAAGCCCCCGGATCTTCAATGACCCCGAAGTCCACGTCCATCACGAAGTTCCCGTTATCGGTGATCACCGGCCCGTCCTTCCTCTTTCCCAGCCGCAGCACTGGTGCGCCGCCCAGGTCCTTCAGCCGCTGCTCCACCAGCCTGGCGGCGAAGGGCAGCACCTCCACCGGCACCGGGCGGCTCAGCTTCTCCGCATACTTGGTCTCATCGGCTACTACTACGAACTTCCTGGCCGAGCAGGAGACCACCTTCTCGCGCGTGTGCGCCGCCCCGCCGCCTTTGATGGCGAAGAGGTTGAAGTCGATCTGATCCGCTCCGTCGATGGCCAGGTCCAGAACGGGATGCTGGCTCAGCGTCGTGAGCGGAATTCCCGAGGCGATGGCCAGAGCCTCGGCCTGGTAGGAGGTGGGAACCCCCAGGATATCCAGCCCCTCCTCCTTGACCCTGGTGCCCAGCCTTTGAATCGCCCAGGCTACTGTGGAGCCAGTGCCCAGGCCAACAATCATGCCGTCCCTGACCAGGGCCGCGGCGGATTCGCCTGCGGCCTTTTTGGCATTTGCATTGGCAGAAGCTTCCTTCATGAATCCTCTGTAACCTACCGAATCTTCAACCCACGATTTGACTTTTAACCGTTGTGAACACAGGACCTCGCAGGTCCATCTTGTGCTTGTAGCTGGTGATGTACCTCTCCAGGGCCGGATCGATGCGGATATTTATGTCTGCGGGACTGCGCACAATCCTGGCCCTGGTCTCGGACTCCTTTCCGGCCAGCGTGGCAGCCTCGATCTCCGCTGCTGCGGCTTCGGCAAAGGCATCAATGTACCTGATTCCCGTGGTCACGCCCTCCTGGAAGGCATCCTCCCAGCGGGAGGTGCGCGGGATACCCAGGACGTTCTGCTTGAATACTACTATCTCGTTCATGGCAGCCGGTCCGCAGAGCTTGGTGTTCTCCTCGGGCTCGACCACGAAGACCTTGACCTTGTGGCCGTAAAGCTCTCCCTCCCAGGCGATGAATTCACAGGGGGAGGGCGTGTCGCCGTGCTCGATGCAGGTTCCAACCACGGCCTCGGCTATGGCCCGGCCTGTGGCCGTCGAGGGCGTCCTGTCCACGCGGATCATCTGCGCCATCTCCCGCAAAGTTAAATCCCAATCAGTCTGGAACTGCGGGTAAGACAGGGCGCGCAAGTCCTTGGCATTGTGCAGGATCATGGCGATCCTCTCCACGCCCAGCCCCAGGTTCATGACCGGATAGGGAATGTCGTACTGCGACAGGGCCGTGGGCGAGTAGATGCCAAAGGTTGCCACCTCCACCCAGCCCGACTGGTACTTGGTGGCCGACCCCACCAGTCCGGGGTGATAGGCATAGACCTCGATCTGCGTGCCCGGAGTGTAGTATTTGCTGCGCTTCTCGTCCGGCCGGAACCCGAACTTCTGGAAGCCAAACTGGCTGAGCAGGCCATCAGCCACGGCTTTTCCGTCCTCCACGGATACCTCCTCGTCCATAATCACGCAGCTCGCAGAGTAGTAGCTCATCAGCCGGGCCGCATCTTCGGCCTGCTCCCGGCGGAAGCAGCGGTCCACGGAGAAGAGCTTGATGGGAAGCTTCTGGCGGCTGTGTTGATGGGATAGCGAGAGGAACCAGCCTGAGGTCATGTGGCTGCGCAGGGTGCGTGTGGTGGCCTCAGCATGCAGATTACGAAACTCAGGAAAGACCTTCTCCAGGACCATGGAGACCAGGGCATCATGGGCTCCGAGGGCTTTGGCAATCTCCGCTACCAGGTCGTCGCCTTCTAGCTTGCCCTTCTTGTAGCCGTGCAGGATCTGGCGGAAGGCTTCGACTTCTTCTGCGGACAGCTCGCGGCCCAGAAGGGCGTTTATCTGGCCAATCCTCTCATCAGAGATGCCCACGTCCGGACGCGGCAGTCCCGCCAGGTAAAAGCAGCGGTCCAAGACCGCGAGCGCTTCCGATCCAAACTGCCGGTAAACGTCCTGGGCCTCGACCATCACCGGGTTCATGGCCTCGTTGAAGCCTAAGCGGATGTACGCCTCCCGCAGCTTTTGAATGGTATCGAAGATGGGATGAGGTTGCCCGTAAGAATAAATGTTTCTGGGATATCTCTCGTTCAAGGAAGGCTTGCCAAGATACTCCCTTCCCTGCTGCCAGGCTTTATCGAAATCCTGCTTAGCAGCCTCTCTGATCTCGTTAGGATCAAATTTCATGCTTTAGACTCCAGGAATTTAACTTTCAGGATCGCGAAGGACGGATATCGCTGACTAGCGTCAGCGAGAGTTCCGACGTAGTCGGAACAGCGGGAAGTCCCTTGCCTTCAGGCCTTTCGACTTTGTCGGAAGAATCCGGACGAGAGTCCGGATACCGCGGAATGAAAGCAGAGTCCTTTGCTCATGAATCACTTTCGCGCTACACAGATCAACTATATATTTCATCGTATCATCTTTGCTATTAAGATGTGATTCCTCGTTGGCTGAAAGTGCTACCTGGATGATCGATCATTTCTCCTCAAGGGAGATCTTAGGAGTTCTCCGCGTGAGACTCGAAGAGTAGGGAGGGAACACCCCGAACCTGTCCGATGAGATCTGAACCTCTGCATCGTGAATCTGATGTAAGTTTGGGCCAATGAAACGGAAACCGAAAATTCCCGCAAAACGCGCCCCGATGCCAGAGGGCTATGACGGCGTAAAAACGAAGAAGCAGCAGGGAAGCCCCGCCCTTTAGGGCGTGGGAGGAGTTCACTCTTTAAGCTTGCCATCGAGATGGCGAAGCGAGGCTTCAACTTTGCCCAGCTCCAGGGCATTGGTAAGGTCACCGCGCGTCCTCTCCAGCATCGACCTGGCCAGGTCGCTCTTGCGGCGCAGGCCTCTGGTGACGGCCTCCGGATAATCGAAGAGCATCAGCAGATTGTAGATCTCTTCCATCACCACCAGGAAGCGCTCGCCCTCCTTTGCACGACCGCCGCGAATCAGGTCCAAAATATGACGCCTAAGCTCGCCGGTGGCGTCTCCCAGACCCGCCAAATAGTTCACCAGCTCCACGCCGATCTCCTCCGGCGTCAGGGTCTCGTGCCTGGTGATGATGGAGTAGACATGGCGCGCCTCGGCGTACTCCTGCTCCGCTCCGTCCACAAAGCCTGCGTATCGCACGTCCTGGTGATCTTTCAGGATCTCCCGGATCTTTTCCAGGCCAAAGGCCGCCTCGCCCATTTGCCTCTCTGCCACCGTCAGCTCCCCCCGGTGCACTGACCTGATGGCTGAGGAGCAGAGGCGTATCACTTCCCGGGAGCGGCGAAAGGACTCCTCACGAGCGCGGTCCTTGGCATCAAAGCAGGCAAGCATGCGCGCGGCAAGATCATCGAAGGTCGACATAATTTTGAATGCTCACTCTTTACAGATGGTCATTATCAATCCGGCTTCATCAAATTTTTGAGGCGGCGCAGAGACCTCTGGCCCTCTTCCAGAGAGCGAGACTCCGTGACTATGCGGCCCTGGTAATCCTTTAAGGCCGCAGCAACCTTGCTCCAGGGCACAGTGCCATTGCCGACGGGCAGATGCTCATCCCTCTCGCCGTGGTTGTCGTGGACGTGGGCATGGATGACCATATCCTTCAGCTCCAAAAACTTCTCCACGTTGCCGTTGGTGTTGGCGTGGCCCACGTCCAGGATGAAGCCCAGGTTCTCTCGATCCACCGTCTCGATTATTCCCCTGATCTCCTCGGGCCTTCGGCCCAGCAGGGCAGGCATGTTCACCATGTTCTCCACAGCGATCCTCATGTCCAGGTCCTCGGCATGATCGCAGATCTCCCGCAGCCCCAGGATGTTCTGCGTCCAGGCAGCGTCGGGCATCTGCACCCCCAGCGGCGACAGATGTCCCGGATGCACGACGGCCAGGCGCGCGAAGCTACTGGCCAGGTCGAGGCAGCTCTTCATCTGCCGGACGGTCTCATCCCAGATGGGCTGGTTCAGGCTTGCCAGATTTAAATCGGAATAAGGCAAATGGATGGTGATAGTAAGATTGGTGGTCTGGGCAATCTGCTTGGCATCTACCAGGTTCTCCACTGTGAGCTTCTGTCTTCCTTCGTTTACGATCTCCCAGCCAGTGTAGCCCAGGTCATCCAGCTGATATGCCCAGTCGAAGGGTCTGTCCACGAGCTTGCTGGAGGAGAAGCTAAACACGCAAAATCACTCCTGCACCGCCTCCTGCAGGTCGATCTCCTCGATAGGTATGCCGTTTTCCGTTTTCGGGGCCAGCCAGTCCACAATGCGCTTGCCGCCTTTGATCTGGACATGTAAAGAGCCTAAAGGCTCCTCATCGGGCGGAAAGCTGACCTTGCCCATGAAGGCTGCCTGCTTGTTGAGGCGGAACTGGACGGCGTCGCCGACGCTGCCCGCCCGCATGACGGATCGAGCCGTATCCAAAATCCGCTGCTCTCTCAGGAGCTTGTGGAAGGTCTGCAGGGCATCAGCCCCATCATAGGCCTCGATCCTGTCATCTCGAATGTCCATAATCAGCCCGGGAAAGATCTTCTCCATGGCCGAGACAACCTTCTCCACACGCTCCGTCGGCCTGACGGAAGTGTACACAGAGACCTCGATCGTTCTCATCGCTCCTAGACGTGGCCGGTCTTGTATCTGAGGATGGCTGCTATCCCACCGAAGGCCTTGTAAAGCTGCGCTCCCTCCTCAAACTCCGAGGAGATTATCTTGACCTGGGCACCGCTCTGGTCAGCCAGCTTGGATAGATCAAAGACTATGTCCTCCTCTCCGGCGATGGAGAGTGGGCTGCCGCATTTTAGGCAGTTGCCTAAGGGCGCAGACGCGCCGGAGCGGGTCTGGCTCTCGGTGAAGTCGCATCTGCGATTGGTGCAGACTATCTTGGCTCGCGTCTTGCGCAGGTCTTCCGAGAGAAGAAGAACTTCCACCGCGCCTAGCTCCAGATTGTGGCGAACCTCCTTCTCTCCGTAAGCTGCCAGCCCTTTATCGCTCACCAGCTCCTTCATGAAGCGGCGCATGACCAATTTATCCTGCGTCACCTCCAGGTCCAGAAGCCGGTCCTGGGCGGCGTCCACCAGCTCGTACAGGCCGGACTCATCGGTGTAGGAGACATCCAGGGCGTCCAGCACCTTACGCTGCAGCTCGTGGTGCAGAAAGCCGCCCTCTACAAACTCCTCCTTGGTGGGCGAGGGCCCGCCGATCAGGATGCCCTGCAGATCCTTAGGGTCGATGGCCAGAAAAGCATCATTAGCAGACTCTCCGATCCTGCCATAAAAGTCATGGATGGCGATCAGACGCAGCTGCTGAAACCTGTGGCTGGACTGGCCGCCTTTCCTCTGCTTGCCTGGCACCGTGGAGGTGAGGTGCTTCAGGGGTTCGACATATTTTCCTCTCAGAACTCCGATGGCCGCCTCGCGCCTGTCCAGGACGATGAGCCCGAAGGTCTTCTTGTCGGCCAGCATCTCCTCCAGGGGCCCGAGCAGGAAAGAGGAATCGCAATGATATCTGTAGGTGACAATGGGGTCAGGAGGCTCCAGGGCGGTGCTGTACATCTCGGTCCTGTTGGCGCCGACGTCCACGCTGCCGATGAAGATGACCACGCCGTTTGCTGGCGGCTTGGGGATCAGCTTGAGCCTGGACATGGCGGACTCCAGGGACCCCTGTACGCTGAGCCGGGTGACCCTGGACTTGATGTTGGCTGCCTGTCCGTACTCCTCCCGCAACTGGGACATGACATCAGAGATCTGCTTGTCAGGAGGAATGTAGAGAGAGATGAGCTCCGTTCCCCTGCCGGTCTTGCTCCGAAGGTCGTCGAGAAGACGCTTGAACTCGTATTTTTCCTGTGCAGTAAACTCCATTCTAGCGAATCTCCTAAAATTGCTCACGGCCAAGATATAAAAGGCTTCTTCAAGGGGATTTCAGGAGATCGATAACTATGAATCTAACATAAAATTTTCAAAATTCGAGCTATTCCAAAACTATATAAAGATATAAGTTATCTTATACTCCATGGATCAATTAGTCGTTCTCCAGGAGATTTATTCGTCATTTTCCAAGGGAGGGGATGGGCTCCAAAACATCAATTCCAAGGCTATCGGAGGGAGCTGTCCCGATCTGATGAACACACTGCTGGACAGCTCCAAGAAGGGAAGGATCGATGAGGATGTCTGCCAGAAGCTGGCAGACTGCCTCCAGGATGTCTACGAGATCAAGCGATTGGGAGATATCTGCCGCAAAGCAGGGCTCTACGGCCTGGCCATAAAGTGCTACAACAAGGCCCTTTCCCTGAGCGGCGATCGGATCCTCCGGCCGGTTCTGCTCAATAATCTGGGACAGACCTACGCCCGTCAGGGAGATCTGGCCAGGGCGGCCGTCTATTACCGGAAAGCTGCCAATGGCTTTGAAGATGTTGGAGACCGCAGCGGTCTGGCGCACGTCCTGGGAAACCTGGGCTCTGCCTACCGGCTGGGCAAGGACTGGGACAGGGCCATAAAGCACTGCTATCGCAGCCTGAAGATCTTCGAGGAGAAAGGAGACGACCAGGGCATGGCCCAAATGAATGGCAGCCTCGGCAGGATCTATGCGGAGATGGGCGAGAGAGAGCTGGCTGCAAGATTTTTTGAGATAAGCCTGAAGGACTTCCAGAAGCTGGGTGACAAGAAGAGCGCCGCCTGGGTCCTGGACCGGCTGGGAAGGATTGCCGCCCAGAGAAAGGACTGGGACAAAGCCCTCGGCTGCTTCAACCAGAGCCTGTCCCTCTTCAATGAACAGGGCCTCTGCCAGAGCGCTGGAATTGTGCTCTCCGACCTGGGAAGAACGTACCTGGATATGGGCGAGGCGACTGCCGCCCGCGAATCCCTGGAGAGGGCGGTTCGGCTGCTTCCCAGGGGAACTCATCCCGCTTATCAGAATGCCCTTTCCAGCCTGGCTGCAACTTACAGCGCTCTGGGGAGGGATTGCCTGCAGCAAGCGGAAGATGCTGGTGCAGAGAACGTCGCATCCGACCGGTCGGCAAAGGTGGCATCCAAGTACTACGCTCGCGCCTCGGATCGATACCTGGAGCTGGCATCTTCGCTAAAGGTCGATCTGCCCGAGCTCAAGGTGGCCGCGGGAATCGCCAGATGCCGATCCTATCTGGCCAAGCTTTCAGGCGATGTCTCCGATGAAGAGGCTGTGGCCCTGGCAGAGAGGGCTCTTGCCGCGCTGGATATTGCGGCAGCGAACTCTGAAGGACGGACGAAGGCCGAGATTGAGAAGCTGAAAAGGACACTCGCTGGCATGAAAGGGGCCTGGTCATTGGGTCTTCTCGGTGATGAGCCCTGGCGGCTGACCAAGGCCGTCACCAACTCCGCCGAGTATCTCATGGGCGGAGCCTGCGCCTCAGGAGAGGCCAATGGATGTCTCTGCGATGCCCTGCGCAACTTGAGCGCGAGCATGGAGGCAAAGAGAAGCAGAGGAGATCCAGGCGAGAAGCTGATGGCTGCAGCCGCTGACCTGCGCCGGGCAGAGAAGCGATTTATAGTTATGGAGAGAGACCCGGGACTGCAGAGCGCTGAAGAGATCGGCGAGGCGGCAAAGATCATCGAAGAGCTGGCGAGCACAAAGAACGGGCCAGGCCAGGCAAGATCGGCATCTATCCATAAAGACCATCTCAGCTTCAAGCCGGAGAGAGACACCCTCTTGCTCATCGGCCGGGTTTTGGCAAGGAACGCGCTCTCGGAGTTGGATGATGCCGACGCCATCTATACCTGGGACGAGTCCCTGAACCTTGTGAAAAAATCTGGTGAGGGCAAAGCCTCCAGGCATCTGGAGACCGATGGGCTCGAAGCAGAGCCCCTGCCAGCTCCCATCCCAGAGACGGACAGGCCGGTTCTGGAGGTATCCAAGGATAGAGCAGAAGCCCAAGAGATGATCCTTGCCGACCATGCAGCAGAGGCGTCCGAGATCCTTGTCTCAGATGTGGAGAGTGCAAAGGACGGCTGGCTCGTTCCTGTGAAGGCCAGCATAGCCTGCGAAAGCCATGGTCAGATCCAGCTCTATCCGCAAAAGCCCCTGACGAAGGTGGTCGAGATCGTCAAGCCAAAGACAGGGGAGGAATCCATCCCGACGCAAGAGCCCAGTGATGATGCCAATTTGCTGGGGGGGGCTTCGGAAGACACGGATGCATGGGAGGATCAGGCCAAAGAGGGCCGCTTCAATCAGGCGAACGCCATAAAGCTGCTCAAGGCTCTGGCGCTGGTGGTCACTATGCTCTTGGCCGTTGAGGCAATACTATATTTGATATAGTCTCAGAGCAATAGCTGCGGAATAGGGATGAAGAAAAAGCAGCTGGAGATCATGCTGGAGAAGCTGGAAGGATTCTCGAATCCCTCTTTTCAGCGGGAGCAGTATGCCACGCCTGCCAGAGTAGCGGCAGAGATGCTCTTCCTGGCCTACCTGCGACAAGATCTGGGCACAGTCTGCGACCTGGGCTGCGGGACAGGCCTGCTGGCCATCGGCGCGGCCCTGATGGGCGCGAAGTCTATCGGAGTGGAGATCGATCCTGAAGCGCTGGCCATTGCGAAATGCAATGCAGAAAAGCTGGGCGCAGATGTGGACTTCATCCGCGGTGACGTCCACTCCCTGGTCCTCAAAGGGATCGATACCGTGATCATGAATCCTCCCTTCGGAGCCCAAAAAGCGAGCGCCGGAGATCGTGCCTTTCTCCGAAAGGCCACGGAGATCGCCGGGACGGTCTATTCTCTGCATCATCAGGGAAGCGAAGGTTTCATTAGAAGGTTTGTAGAACCCTGCATTGTTGAGGAGATCTATCGCATTCCCTTTCCCTTGAAGAGATGCTTCGAGTTTCATAGCATGGATGTCAAGACCATTGAGGTTGAGCTTTATAGAATAACGTGTTAGTAGTCTTTAGATACTAGTAATGGTACTAGCAGTCTTTATCAGTCAATCGAGGAATAAATGATGGAAGGTAGTTTTGTGCTCCCTGGAGACGCGGTGGGATCGGCCGAGGAGTTCGTTCCCGGAGATTGCACCTACGCCAAGGGAGGAGTGATCTTTGCTTCTACGACGGGCCTGGTCAAAGTAGATCCCAAGACCAGAGCCGCCCATGTCATACCCATGACCAATGCCCCCGTCAAGCTCTGTCAGGGGGACATTGTTGTGGGCGAGGTTATCGACCTCAAGGACAGCCTGGTCATAGTCTCCCTGGCTTTCAAGAAGGGCCATGAGGAGCGACCGATCTCGGACGAGGAGGCCACTATTCACATTTCCAATGTGAGGAACTCCTACGTCAAAGACCTACGTCACCTCTTCTCTCTCCGCGATATCCTCAAGGCCAAGATCATCGACGAGAGGCAGATGCGGCTCTCCACGGGCGATGAGGATCTGGGGGTGATCAAGGCCTATTGCAATCGTTGCATGACCGGCCTGGTGCGAAAAGACGGCAAGCTGGTGTGTCCTTCCTGCGCCAACACCGAGACGCGCAAGATAAGCTCTGCCTACGGATTGGGAGTGGTTTAGTGAATCTGAAGATCATCGAGAAGACGGAGGATAAGATCGTTATCGAGTTCGTGGGCGAGGGCCACACCATCCTCAACTTGCTGCGAACCGAGCTTCTGGCCGATGAGAGGGTCGAGATCGCCACCTACGACACCAAGTTTCCCATTATGGACAATCCCGTCTTCCGGCTCAAGACCAAGGATGCAGATCCCGTTGTCGTTCTGAGAGAGGCCGCCGTCCGCATCATCGGCCAGTGTGACGAGTTCAGCAGCCAGTACGCAGAAGCCGTGAGGTAAGCGCCGCCGCTTTTGGCAGGGCATTGCCCATCGGCAGCATTAATGCAGGCGAGCGAAGGCCATTTTTACTTTCAACGATTTTAGGGGGAAGTGGTGGGCAAAGGGAAGCCAGGTGGGGGCATTTGGCTTCAATGGCGAGGGCGTCGCGATGGGGCGAAGAATCATTTCTTGGGCCCGAAGGCTGCCAAGACCCTGTTGTTTTGAGAAAACCCAGAGACAGGACAGGACCTGGTCTCTGCCCGGAGTCTGTAGTCTTTCTAAAGAAGAGCATGCAAGCCAGGATGTAAGATGATATGGTCTGTCTTGGCCATATTCAGTCTTCCTTATACTACCAAAAAGTTTTTTAGCAAGATCATAACATACTAATAATAAATAAGAGGAGCCAGATCATGAAGATGATAATGGACGAATCAAGTTCAGATCTTACCAGGCTCTTAGGGGAGCTGAGAGTCATGACACCGGAGGTCTTGGGATGCAGCGAGCGCCGTTTGATTCTTCCCAGAAAGCTGGGAGATTTGGAAAGACCGGAATGCTTGCAGGATATGAAGGATAGAATCCAAAAGCTGAAGCTTGCAAAAGATATGCTCGACACCGGTCTGATCATCCAGGCGGAATATGACTCCAAGAAAGCCGAGATCCTGTCGAGAGGGTGATGCTCGCAATGCAGTCGCTCAATAGGATGGCACTGGCGCTGTCAGTAGTGCAGGCAATATTGAATGAAAAAGTACAATTCAAGTAGGGTTAATTACTTCGCCTGCCCGCCCTGTATTTTATCCTTCCCAGGTCCTCCCGAGACTCTTTCCCTGGCTATATCTCTGATATCAAGAGCTCTTCTCAGAACCTTCGAGGGCAGAGTCTTATGGATACTGGTCAACCGAATCCATCCTCAAGGGTCCAGATCGGGATGTCATGATCCGGCGTGCAGAGCTAAAATCAGCCCCACGGCCAGCCGCGGCAGATGACAACGATGAAGTAGTAGCCCATCATTTCTTGGGCATGAATATGATGCCGAGGGACCATGCAGGATTAGCTGTGGAAATAGGCAACAGTAAGCCGATATTCCGGTATTTTGCCGCCGACTCACAGAAAGCAGTCCCATGATTGAGATAGATGGCTCTCATGGAGAGGGCGGCGGCCAGATCGTGAGGACGGCCGTGGCGCTGTCCGCGGTAACGGGAAAGCCGGTCCACATAAAAAATATCAGGCAGGCCCGGCCCAAGCCCGGCCTGGCTCCCCAGCATGCTCAGGCTATATTGGCCCTGGCCAGAATCTGCAATGCCAAGACTTCAGGCGCTCGGCCCGGATCCTCGGAGATCGTCTTCGAGCCGGGAGAAGTTCGCGGCGGCCGCTACAAGGTTGAGATCGGAACGGCAGGGAGCGTCACTCTTCTCATGCAGTGTCTTCTGCCTGCACTGCTCAAGGCCGATAGCTCGGTCTCCTTGGAAGTGCATGGCGGAACGGATGTTCAGTGGTCTCCCACTGTGGATTATTTCAGACACGTCTTTCTGCCCGCATTGGAAGGCTTCGGGACAAGAATAAGCCTGGAGCTTGGGCAAAGAGGATATTACCCCCGCGGCCAGGGCTTGGTGCTTTTGCAGGTCGAGCCCGCGAAGCTTGGGCCTGCCCACCTCAAGGCTCAGGCTGCGCCTGTTGTAGGAATCTCTCACTCCTCCAACCTGCCCGAGCACGTGGCAAAGCGGCAGGCAGAGGCGGCGTCTTTGGCTCTGCAGCAGGCAGGCTTCAAGAGCGAGATAGCCGTTGAATCTTTGGCGGCCCCATCCACGGGCAGCGGCATAACCCTCTGGTCCGGCCACAAGGGCGGGAGCGCTCTTGGAAAGAGGGGACTGCCGGCGGAGACCGTTGGGAAAAAGGCGGCTGGGGAGATTATTTCCGAGCTTAGGTTTGGCGCAGCCGTGGACGTCCATCTGGCAGACCAGCTGATTCCTTACCTCGCCCTGGCCGGTGGGAGCTACACCGCCAGAGAAATATCCATGCACGCCAGGACCAACATCTGGACGGCTGGCCACTTCCTGGAGAGGAAAATCTCTGTCTTGGGAGAAGAGATCATCAAGATTGAGGCCCTTTCCGTCTAAAGTCTCATGCCGAGCTGTAGCGCCCCAAATATGATTCGATGTACTCTCTGATCTTCTCGCCCCGGAAGACGCCCGCATGGCCTTCGCAGAGGATGTCCGCCCGCAAAGCAAGCAGCTTTTGCATGGATTTTCTCCATTCGGCCAGATTCGAGCCCCAGGCAGGAGAGAACGGGCCATGAATGTCCTGGCCGAATAGGACGCGACCGTCCTGGAGATCGACGTAGACGGAGATGCTCCCCGGCGTGTGTCCGGGCGTGTGCAGGAAGTGGAAATCCAGATCGCCCAAGGCGAGCTTCTCCAGATCGCCCTTCAGAAGAATATCGACCTTGACGGGCCGATAGTCCACGCCGTACATGCTGGCCGCGGTCAGATCGTTATTCTCGCCCTCGATTCCCTTTTGGTCTGGCTCGTGAGCTATTATCTTCGAGCCGTAACGCTCTTTCAGGGCGGCCAGGCCTCCGATGTGATCGATGTGACAGTGCGTTGCCACGACATGCCAGATCTGCGCGGGCTCAAAGCCCAGCGACCTGATGTTGTCTTCTATTCTGCCAATAC
>Ga0315294_10001448_pt1 | contig 25792 bp, 17 predicted proteins | sample YL17G13_40_MG_FD_203626 | JGI IMG/M metagenome (GOLD analysis project Ga0315294, IMG submission 203626) | Sediment microbial communities from Yellowstone Lake, YNP, Wyoming, USA - YL17G13_40 | ecosystem: Environmental > Aquatic > Freshwater > Lake > Sediment | place: USA: Wyoming | collected... | reverse complement strand
GTATGGGAGTATGGGAGTATGGGAGAGCGTGTCGCTCAACTCTCGGCGCTGAACACTCAACACTTCCGGTGGAGGATGTACTGCGCGAGGTCTTCGAGGCAATCGCGGGCTTCGGAGGGCGGGAGTATCTGAAGCTCCTCAATCGCGCGACTGATGTAACGGGCGGCGACTTCACGCGTGCCCTCGACCGCGCCGGTCTCCTCGACCAGCCTCCGCACGAAGTCTATGTCGGCCGCGGTCGCGCCGCGAATGACGTTCTCCAGAGCCGCCCGATCCGCGCCGTCGGCCTTCTCCAGCGCCAGGATGATCGGCATGGTGACCTTCCCCTCGCGTATGTCACCTCCGATGGGCTTGCCGGTGAGCGCAGGATCGCCGACGAGATCGAGAAGGTCGTCCGTGATCTGGAACGCCAGGCCGAGATTCAGGCCGTATCCCACGAGCGCCTCCTCCGCAGGTGGAGACCCGGCCGCGAGTACGGACCCCATCCGGCAGCAGGCCGACATGAACTCCGCCGTCTTGCCGCGGATGATGGACAGGTAGTAAGCCATCAATGCCCTCGTGTCGCCCCGGCACTCGATCTGCCTGATCTCCCCTTCGGTCATCGCAATGGTCGCGCGCGAGAGCGCCTGCATGGTCCTCATGTCGCCGTCGCGGGCAAGCAGGGAGAAGGCCTTCGCCAGCATGTAATCCCCAGCCAGCACGGAGATCTCGTTTCCCCAGAATGAGTTTGCCGTCATCCGTCCGCGCCGGGAGTCGGCGTCGTCAATCACGTCATCGTGCATCAGGGTCGCCATGTGGACAAGTTCGATGCTCGCGGCGACGTTCACGACCCTGTCGGCATCGTAATTGCCACGGACTGCGCGCGCAGAGAGGACAACGAGCGACGGCCTGAGCCGCTTTCCGCCGGCCTCCAGGATGTGCTTCGACACGTCGAATACCGTTCGCACCGCCGAGGAAAGCTCAATGCGGAGGACTTCCTCTACGCGCTGAAGCTCGGCCTCAATAGGGTGCAGCAGCGGGGGGCTGGGCGCTTTGCCGTTTATGCGCGCGGCAGGTATGCTCATCTCTTTGTTCCTACGTGAACTGCGACAACGCCGCCGCTGAGGTTGTACACCTCCACGTCAGCAAGTCCAACGTTCTCCATGGCCTGCGACAGTTCCTCTCTGGAGTAGAAGCGCGCGACCGACTCCGGCAGATACTCGTATGCCTCTCTATTCCCGTTGATCGCGCCCCCGATAAGCGGCAGGATACGGCGGAAGTACAGGTTGTAGACAGGCCCGAACAGCCGCCCGTTCGGCCTCGCAAGCTCCAGACAGACGACGCGTCCGCCGGGCTCCACGACGCGCGCCATCTCGGAAAGGGTGTTCTCCACGCTGGCCACATTTCGGAGCGCGAAGCCGATGGTCGCGGCCCAGAACGAGTTCGACGGCACAGGCAGACGCTCGGCGTTCCCCTCGGCGAGAGATACGTTCCGAATCCTCCGCTTCTCCAGCTTCCGGCGGCCGACATCCAGCATCGGCCGGCAGAAGTCAATGCCGACCACCTTGCCGGTTGGCCCGACGGCCCTGGACAGCTCAATCGCGAAATCCAGCGTGCCCGCGCACACGTCCAGCGCTCGGTCTCCGGACCAGAGACGGCACTGCTGGACGGCGAACGCCCTCCATCGCTTATGGTGGTTGAAGCTGAGAATCGAGTTCAGCAGATCGTACCGCCGCGCGATGGAGGCGAAAAGCTGTTCGACATGCTGCTGCTTGGAGACACCGTTGGTTGCCATAGCATCACTTCGTGGAGCAATCATGGTCAATGGCTTATGGCGGATGGCTGATGGCTGATGGATCATCCTCAGATCGGCCATTGACCATTGACCATCAGCCATTCACCATTGGCCCCCGGCCATCCCGCCGCTAGGGCCGATAGAAGACCTCGCTCACAGACTGATTGTAATGGATTCTGTTGATCGTCCGGCTCAATACGTCGGACAGACACCTGACGGACACGAAGGGCAGATCCTCGAATTGCTTCGTCTGCGGGATGCTGTTCGTCACGACGACCTGCTTCAAGCGATGGTTGGCGTGCAGGTCCGACAGACGCTCGTGAGCCTTGCCGACGCAGAGGTTGTGCGAGACGCCGAGGTATACCTCCTCGATGCCCTTTTCCTCCACGAGCTTCCTGATGAGCGCGTCCGTTGTGCCGCCGATGCTTATCATGTCGTCGAGCACGATCGCGATCCTCTTCCCTTCGAAATCGCCGATGATCTCAGCGATGGTCACTTCCTCCGGGCGCGTCCGGTATTTCGATGCGATCGCGCACTTCAGGTCGAGTGCCCTGCCGAAATGCGTCACGAACTTCGACGCGCCGGCATCGGGAGCGACGGCTATGACATCTTCTCTGTCCCGAAAACGACCGAACTCGTCTATGAACAGCGACAGCGACTCAAGCGTGTTGACCGGCATGCCTCCGTAGAATCCCCGGATCTGATCGCTATGGGGATCCCACACGATCAGCCTGTCGATCCCGGCGGCGGTGCTGAGGTCGGCCATCAGCCTCGCGGTCGAGGGCTCGCGCGTGAACTTCGTCGGCTTGTCCTGGCGGGCATAAGCCAGGTACGGCAGCACGCCGACTACGTGGTTCGCCCCGTGCTCTCGGAACGTCCGCGCGGCGATGAGGAACGCCATGTAGTTTTGATCAATGCTTCGGTCCGAGGTCGGGTCGAAAGGCGACTGGAACAGGAACACGTCGCAGCCGCTGACGTGCATCGGCAGCCGGACGCAGGTCTCGGAATCCGAAAACCTTGTGTCAATGTCCTCCAGGTGCAGTATGTCGTCTTCGCTTCCTGCTTCCGCCAGCAGCTCCTTGTAGCGTTCGACGACGCGCTTGGACAGGTAGGAGCCGGAGCAGCAGCCCGCGATCAGAAGTCTCCCGCGCGGGGTCGTCATCCTCTGAGCCTGCTCCCGGGCAAACCGCTCCGGCGTGAAGAAGGCCTTCCGGCTCACTTCTAATCCCTGTGCTTGCATCCCAATCTCCCCTTCTTGTTCTATCACCGACGAACATGCCCGGCAGTCCGGGACAGTGCGCATCACATCCCCGCGAGCATGGCTGCGGAACGATTCGCCATCTGGATGAACGGCTGCGGGTACAGAAGCACGACCAGGGTCATGGCCAGCGTCAGCCCGATGGCGAAGTTCAGCGGCCTCGACGGTATGAGCGGCGCCGTCTCCTTCGCCTCGGCGAAGAACATCTGGCGCACAACGTTCATGTAGTAGTACACGGACACAACGGTATTCGCGATTGCGACTATCGTCAGCCAGAAGACCGCGGTGTTCCCGGACTGGATCGCTGCCGCGAACAGGTAGAATTTGGCCAGAAAGCCCGCAGTCGGCGGAATCCCTGCCAGAGACAGCAGGAAGATCACCATCGCGACGGCCGCAACCGGGGCGCGCCTCATCAGGCCCGCGTAGTCGCGTATGTCGTCCGACTTCAGCCTAGCCGACAGGATTGTCACCACGGCGAACGCGCCCAGATTCATGAACAGGTAGATGAATACGTAAAGCAGGATCGCCGGTACCGCCAGCGGGCTGTACGCCATCGCCGCGACGCCGAGTAGCAGGTAGCCCGCCTGCGCGATGCTCGAGTATGCGAGCATTCTCTTGATGTTCAACTGCGGGATGGCGACCAGGTTGCCGACCGTCATCGTGATGCCGGATAGAGCGATTATCCAGGGCGTCCAGTTGAACACGTCATGGGTTATGCTCGTCGAAAGCACGCGGACCAGAACGGCGAACCCCGCGGCTTTCGACCCGACGGACAGGAAAGCCGTTACCGGGGTCGGAGCGCCCTCGTATGTATCCGGCGCCCACTGGTGGAACGGCACCATCGCGATCTTGAAGCCGAAGCCCACCAGCACCAGCACGGTGGACAGGAAGAGCAGATGATGGGAACTCTCATTCTCGCCGACACCTCGGAGCGCATCGGAGATGGCCAGGATGTTCGTCGTACCCGTCAGCCCGTAGAGCATTGACATGCCGTAGATCATCACCGCGGCGGATATCGCCCCGTACAGGAAGTACTTCACCGCGGCTTCGTTGGATTTCGGGTCCTGTTTGAGGTAGCCGGCGAGTATGTACGACGTGATGCTCAGGAACTCCAGCGACAGGTAGATCATAATCAGGTCGGTCGAGGCCGCCAGGCAGGCGATCGCCAGCGCCGCGAATACCAGAAGCGCGTAGAACTCTCCCCGGTGGAATGGGATCTCCTTGAAGTAGTCAATCGCCAGGAAGGCCACGATGGCGGTGGAGACGATGGCGATCATCTTGAAGAATATCGCCAGTCCGTCCACGGCCATCACGCCGCCGAACTGCGAAACACCGAGCACGCTGCTCATGGCGAGCAGCATCACGGACGGAACCAGCGCGGCCATCAGCACTGTGAGGCTCACGACTTCGGGGGAGAGGAGCCCGATCCGGCCGGGCTTCGACCACTTGCGCACGCCAAGCCCCGCCGCCAGAGCCGCTATTCCGCCGCCTGCGAGTATCAGTTCGGGCGATATGTAGAAAAGGTTAAAATTCACATTAAATACTCCGAATATCGGATGGATAAATGCGTAATCCCTAACGAGTTATCCAACGGTAGAAGGCATGACCACTGCCTCCCTTTTCTGCATTACAGTCCAGAACACTCTGAAGTATCAAGATATCACTCTTGAGCAGATGGACTACCAAATCGGAAGCCACCTCATTTCAGAGAGCAATACGCCGCTATGGCTGATACGGGATCAGCCTCATCGAGCCAGTAGTCGGGGAACATGCCCATGCCCTCTCGGAAGTCTCTCCCTCCCATATAAACCTTTCTGCTGCCGAACTCGACAGAGAGATCGGTGTGAGGAAAATCGAACGTCTCACCCAAAGTGTAGCTGAGAAAACCGGCGGTGTTTTCTCCCGCCAGGACGGCCCCCGGAATCTGGGCGGCGAGGTCCGCGAACTCCTCACCGGCCGAAGCACAGCCGTTATCGGTAAGGACGAAGAGCTTGCCTTGATAGGGCCGACTGTTTTTTTGAGTATCCGCTCCACCAGACCTAACGCCAAAGCCAGACCTAAACCGACAGTCGTACCTGCGAAGGGGGTCAGTCTCACCTCGACGCAAATCCACTGTCCCTGCACAGCCTGTGTAGTACTGCTCACTAAAGCCTGTGACCCACTCGGTCGCCCAAGGGGAATTACCACCACCATTCCCGCGGAGATCAAGCACGACCATCGGAAGATCGCGCAGCTCGGCGGCGGTTTCAGGCATACCTTTGAGCTTATCTCCTGACATACGCCGCACTCCAAGAACCGGTACCGGTTTCAGGTCGAGAGACCAGGCAGTATCGCCATTAGAACGGTAGCCGCACTGCCCTCGATGAACCGGAAGCTCGACGTCCCTTCGGGCGGTGACATCTTTAGTTGATGGAGTCGTGACGGATATCTTTATATGCTCCGGCTTGGGTAGTTGTTCTTTCAAGGTGCCTTTTGCTGCTTCTGCAGCCAGAACGCCAAGGAGGTATTCCTTGTTGCCGGGCTGTCGGGACAGAGTTGGAAATAGGTATACACGATCGAGCCGGGCAGAATAGGGTGAGCCGATTACGGTGACATCGGCCAGTTGATCGCCTGGTCCAAGCGGCAGGCCGCTCGGCACATCCACCAGCACCAGACGTCCGTCCTGCTCCCGCAGTCGAACATCGGCAAAATAGACGGCAACGCCACCAGTGGGGTATGAATACCAAAACTCACGCTTTCCGTTGCGCACGAAGTTTCCGTGGACCCAAAGATGATGATCCACTACCACTTTAAGGTACTCGTTTACAAGAGCGTAGAAGTGGCACGCAGGCCACTGATCGCGTGCCCTAATCCGATCCAGGAAGACTTGATTGTGCCGTTCCCAGGACGTGCCTCTATCACCTAAACACCACTCGGTATCATCGTATCCCGCATAATTGAGTCGCAAATTGTCGTGAAGCGCCATAAGATCGGACGCCGCCTCCTCGGCCGTCAGCGCTTCAACGGGTTCACTCTTCTCCTTTCGCTCTGAAGCCTTGTCTCCCTCCAGTTTGGGTTCCGCCATAGCAGGGCCTGCGATCTTCTCATCTTTCGACGCGCCTTTGTAGCAAGCCAGCGCCGCCTCATAATCCTGTTTGGAAAAGCTGGGATCGTCCAGGGGCAGTTCCATCGCCCGCTGCTCGGCGGCAACTGCCTTCTCCGCGTCTCCGCTCTCGAAGAGGGCGCGAGCATAGACGTGCAGCAGAACTGCGTTCTCCTCGCTTTTCATCTTCATAGCGGCCTGGATCATTTTCAGCCCATCCGAGACCTGCTCCCTCTCGGGCTTCTCGGCGTTTACCAATCCCCAGGCGGCGGTGCCCAGAGCGCTCACTACAAGCTCATTGCACTCGTCGAGCCACTTCTTGCTCATGATCTTCTTTCCCAACTGCTGAAGCAGTTCAGTCTGCCCCGATATGTACGCCGCTTTCACTTGCGCGGAAAACCGCCTGGCATCAGCTTTGCTCAACTCAAGTTTGCGCGATGCTTTTACATCATAACGGCCCGAAGTAATCGCCTGGAGCGTATCATCCAGGCTAGTGGTGTAACCGGAATCCCACGCATCAGATCCCTTGACGGCAACCACAGCACCCTTCCACAATACTCTGCCGTGGCGCAGGTCTTTGCTCTCCTCTGTCACCACTGCAAGTGGGAAAGGTAATCCCTGTGCATCGCCGAAGAACGCGTTAAGAATGCCTTGACCTTCATCATGCACAACGGCGACATTCCGCAGTGACAGCCGTTTCAGAGCCCCCTGGGTACTATCGAGCCGGCCTTCGGCTACGGTGATGAAGCGTATGCCCTTGTTCTGCAGTTGAACCTGCATTCGCTCGTGCATAGGAAGCATGGTTCGATACAGTGGGCACCAATCAGCCCAGAACTCGATGACGGTGATGCGTCTTTGGTCATTGCCGGTAGGCTGGACTTTGTCGTACACTCCTTTTTGCAGCCACTTATGAACATTGAATGCAGGAGCAGGATCACCAGGCAGTAAATCCTTCACTTGCGAATCAGCAATCGCAGTATTCGTAGGCAGCAGCGATAGCAAACCAAGTAATAGGAACGCAAAACCGTATCGCAACGCACTTTTCGCTTTCGTCCTTATTTTCTCGAGCATCATCAATCTTTTCTGGATTGTATTATCATCCGCCAATATCAGCTCAGGTGATATGTAGAATAGCTCGAAATCCAATCCTAGCTCCTAATCCGTAAAGCGTAATGCGTAAGGGATGCAGGAGGGCATTCGGCTCGACTGAGCCTGCCGAAGTCAGATGCCCGATTCTCCCACACACCCACACTCCCATACCCGCATACATTATCTGGCGGCCATCGCAACCGCTTTCACAATCTCCATGAGCGTGCCCTTGAGCGTGACGAGCAGCACCGCCGGGAGAATACCCACGAGAATCGTGAGCGCCACGAGTGGAGCAAGGCTCAGCACCTCACGCCGATCCGTGTCCGGCACCTCAGCCCAGCGCGGGTTCAGCGGGCCGAGCAGAACGCGCTGGATCATCCACAGCAGGTATGCGGCATTTACGATGATCCCGATACCTGCGAATGCCGTGATGAGCGTGTAGATGGGAAGTGCCCCCCTGAATACGAAGAACTCGGCAACGAACCCTGCCAGGCCGGGCAGTCCGAGTGATGCGAACGCCATGAAGCTCAGGAAGCCGCCGTATACCGGGATCTTTGCGCCCAGGCCGCCGAACTCGTCGAGGTCGCGGTTGTGCGTGCGCTCGTAGATTATCCCTACCAGAAGGAACAACGCGCCCGTAATCAGCCCGTGCGCGAACATCATCAGCATCGAGCCGCTCAGGGCCATGGCCTTATCCGACAGAGTGCCCGCTGCCGCCGCTGCCGCCGCGATTCCAAGCATCACATAGCCCATGTGGTTCACGGATGAGTACGCGATCAGCTTCTTCATGTCCTTCTGGGCCATGGCGACAAGCGCGCCGTAGATTATGCTGATGAGCGCGAGTACAGCGATATAGAGCGAGTACTCGCGCGCCGCCTGAGGGAACATCGGCAGGGAGATTCTCAGGAATCCGTAGCCGCCGAGCTTCAGGAGTATCCCCGCCAGGATCACGCTGCCTGCCGTCGGAGCTTCCACGTGCGCGTCCGGAAGCCATGTGTGGAACGGCCACATCGGCACCTTGATCGCAAATGCCAGGAAGAACCCGAAGAACGCCAGCGACTGGAGCAGATGATTCCCCGCGAACGGGAGCTGCTTGATCGCCTCGGGGATGCTGAACGTGTGCGGATCGGTGTGGAAGTACACGCCGATGATCGCAAGCAGCATGGCGACGCTTCCCACCAACGTGTACAGGAAGAACTTGATGGCCGCGTATTCCTTCCTCGGGCCGCCCCACACGCCGATAAGCAGGTACATCGGTACCAGGCTGACCTCCCAGAATATGTAGAACAGGAAGAAGTCCATCGCCATGAAGACGCCGAGCATCCCCGTCTCGAGGAACAGGAACAGCGCGAAGTACTCCTTCGGCCGCTCGTTGATGATCCACGAGTAGATGAGCGAAAGCGTCGTCAGCAGCGCCGTCAGGAAGATCAGCGGAATGCTGATTCCGTCAACGCCCATGTAGTAGTGGACGTTCAGCGCCTCGATCCACCGGACCTTCTGCACGAATTGCATGCCCGCCTTCGAGGGATCGTGCCCGATCCACAGGATCACAGACAGCACGAGCGACGGCAGGCTGAAGATCAGCGCCGTCCACTTGATCGCGCCGTGCCTCTCCCTCGGAAGGAAAAGTATGAGTATCGCCCCCGCGAGCGGGATGAATGTGATCAGTGTGAGAATCCAGTTGTTCATTACCTACATGCCTCCCGGCGTGTCTTTCCCTGAGGAGTACCGGAGTGATGGAGTATTGGAGTATTGGGGACCCATTACTCCAGTGCTCCATTACTCCATCACCCCAACCTATCTATAGAGATACACCCCCGCGATCATCAGCAGGCCGATGAAGATAATCAGAACGTAGTCCTGCACCATGCCGGTCTGGGCGAACCGGAGTACGCGGCCACTCAGCTTCGTCAGGCCGGCGATCAGATTCACCAGGCCGTCTACGATCCACTTATCTATCCATGCCTGTACCATTGACAGCCCGACGGTGAAGTAGCCGACGCCATTCACGAAGCCGTCCACGATTCTCTGATCGAAGCGCGAGCACTGCCGCACCACCCAGAAGAGCGGCACTACCAGGGTCGCCCAGTATATCTCGTCGAGATAGTACTTGTTCGCCAGCAGGTTGTAAGCCCAGGGCAGCTTCTCCCTGAATACGGAGGGCGATATGATCCGCTTCCAGAAGAGCGCGAGGCCGAGGAGCAAACCCAGCGCGGCGGCCGAGGTCGCCAGGATCGCGACCGTCCAACTGAACGGACGCGCCTCAGCTTCCCCGAAGTGCAGGAAGTGATGGAACAGGTTGTTCGTCGGCCAGGCGACGTAGCCCGCGACAATCGAGAGCGCCGCGAACAGGATGAGCGGTATGGTCATCACCCTCGGGCTCTCGTGGGCGTGAACCTCCCGATTCCGCGGCTCGCCCCAGAATGTCAGACTGACAAGCCTGGTCATGTAGAAAGCCGTCAGGAAAGCAGCGGCCGTGCCCATGACGAACAGCGCCGTATTGACATGGTATGCCTCCAGCAGGATCTCGTCCTTGCTGAAGAATCCGGCGGTGAAAGGCAGGCCGGCGAGCGCGGCTGCGGAGACAAGGAACGTCCAGTGCGTGTGCGGCATCTGTTTCCTCAGCCCGCCCATCTGCTGGATGTCCTGAGTTCCGGAGCCGTGTATCACGCTGCCCGAGCACAAGAACAGGTTCGCCTTGAAAAAGGCGTGGGTCATCAGGTGGAACAGCCCGGCGGTGTATCCTCCGACTCCGAGGCCGAGCATCATGTATCCGAGCTGGCTGATGGTCGAATACGCGAGCACGCGCTTGATGTCGTTTATCACGGTCGCTATCGTCGCCGCCATCAATGCAGTGACCGCGCCTATGATGGCCACCACGGTGAGCGAGACCGAATGCGGCTCGAACGCGAAGATCGGGTAGGTCCGCCCGACCAGGTAGACGCCCGCCGCGACCATTGTCGCGGCATGGATCAGGGCGCTGACGGGAGTCGGACCCTCCATCGCGTCGGGAAGCCACACGTGGAGCGGGAACTGAGCCGATTTGCCGACCGCTCCGGCGAACAGGAGCAGTCCCGCGAGCGGCAGGACCGGAATCTCGAACGGCCCGAGGTTCAGCGTAACGCCCAGCAGCGTCGGGATGCTGTCGAATATCGTCCGCATGTCCAGGGTTCGCGTGAACCAGTACAGCAGGAGCACGCCCAGCAGGAGTCCGACGTCGCCGAGCCTGGTGACGATAAACGCCTTCTTCGCCGCGCGCATCGCGGCCGGCCGCTCGAACCAGAAGCCGATGAGCAGGTACGACGTCAGGCCGACCAGCTCCCACGATACGAAGAACAGGAGCAGGTTGTCGGCGATGACCAGGGCGAGCATCGCGGCGCTGAAGAGCGACAGATATGCAAAGAAGCGCGGATATCTCGGATCGCCGTGCATGTAGCCGATGGAGTATATCTGCACCAGCATGGCGACCACCGTGACGACGACGAGCATCACCGCGGTCAACTGGTCAACGACAAATCCCATCCTGATCGGCAGGTCGCCGATGACCACCCAGAGCGCGCTTCGCGTGAACGGCTCGAACTCGCCGCCGCCAAAGACCTGCGAGACCGTCCAGGCGACCACCAGCATCGAGAGCACGAAGGCCGAGGCTATCGCGCCGATGGCGATGTAAGCTCCCTGGCCCGGGCCCTTTCTGCCGGTAAGCAGGATCAGTCCGAATGCCGCCAGCGGCAGAACCGGGATGAGCCAGGTTAACTCTAATGCAGTTTTGAGGAAGTCAGGCATGTAATCTCCTGATCCAGTGACCAGTGATCAGTGAACAGTCAACAGTGAACAGTGTCGGTATTGCCCGGGCCCAGCAAACTGGCTACTGGTTACTGGTAACTGGTTACTGTGCACGGTCACCACCTCATCACGTTGATCTTGTCGGCGTTGATGTGCGCGATGTTCCGATAAGCCGAAATGATTATGGCAAGGCCGACCGCGGCTTCCGCGGCGGCGACTGTGATGACGAAAACAGCGAACACGTGGCCGGTCAGCACCGTCGGGTGAATGAACCGCCCGAACGCCACCAGGTTGATGTTCGCGGCGTTCAGCATCAGCTCGATCCCCATGAGAATGGCGATCGCGTTCCGGCGGCTGAGCACGCCGAAGACTCCTATGCAGAACAGCACGGCGGACAGACCCAGATACCACTCAAGCGGGACCATCAGGCTTGTCCTCCTTTGCCAGAACGATCGCGCCGACCATGGCAACGAGCAGAACTATGGATGCCAGTTCGAACGGCAGGACGTACTTCGTCAACAGCGCCTGGCCGATGATGCCCGTGGTCGGCCCTACGCGGGCCGCATCCGCCTCGAGCTTCCAGGGGTGAAGCACGAACAGGCGAAACAGTATGATCAGCAGCCCCAGCGCCACCGGAAGCGGCGCCAGGTGCCACTGCCCGAGCGTCTGCGTCACGTTCGTGGTCATCACCCGATGGGTCAGCATCAGAGCGAACATCATCAGGACGGTGATCGCGCCGATGTATATGAGCACCTGAACCGCCGCCAGGAAATCCGCGGAGAGCAGCAGGTAGACGCCAGCCACCCCCACGAACGAGAGCGCCAGGAACAGCAGGGAGTGGAAGATGTTCCTCAGCGTGACGACCATCAGCGCGGAGCCGAGCACCACCAGCGCGATTGCGGCGAAGGCGACTTGTTGGAGACTAATCTGCATCTAACCCGCCTCCTCACCGGCAGGCACCGGCTCCTCGGGCTCCGGCTTTCGCTCCCGGACTCCCCCGAGCTCGTTCAGCTTCCTGCGGTCGAATATCAAGTCTTCCCTCGAAAAAGCCGCGAGCTCGTAGTTATCGCTCATCACGAGCGCGCCGACGGGGCACACCTCAGCGCACAGCCCGCAGAACATGCACAGCCCGGCGTTCATCACGAAGGAGTCCACGATGCGTTTCTTGTCCTCGCCCATGTGTGCTTCCACGGTGATGAGCTGTGTCGGGCAGGCGCGCGCGCACGCACCGCATCCGATGCAGGCGTCCTGGCCGGTCTCGGGATCCACGGGCAAAGCGGGAAATCCCCGATAGCCCTCGGGAAGCTCCCATCGCACCTCCGGGTACTGGAGCGTGACTTTCTTGCGGAAGAGGTTCACGAAGGTCACGATATGCCCCTTCGCGATGCTGTATATCGTGTAGAACCCCTCGCGGACGTATGAGATTGGTTTTGCAAGCACACTCATACTCATACTCTTACTTCCTACTCTTACTCTTGCATACTGAATCCAGACCGGAGATCAAAGAGTAAGAGCAGGATTTATGAGAGAAGAACCACAAACCCCGTCCAGGCGATATTGAGCAGGGCGATGGGAATAAGAACCTTCCACCCGAAGCTCATCAACTGGTCCACGCGCACCCTGGGCAGGGTCGCCCTTATCCACATCAGCACGAAGATGAGGACACCCACCTTCCCAAGAAACCAGGCGACCGGCGGGATGAACGACAGAGCGGGATGGATCGGCAGCCACCCGCCCAGGAACAGCGTCACCGCGATCGCCGATATGGTGAACATCCCGGCGAACTCCGCCAGGAAGAAAAGCGCGAACTTCATCCCGCTGTACTCGGTATTGAATCCTGCAACAAGCTCGGACTCCGCCTCCATGATGTCGAACGGTATCAGGTTGCTCTCGGCGAGCGCGGCGGCCATGTAGACCGCGAACCCGACGACCTGAGTGGCAATGAACCAGCGCGGAAATACGTGAAGCCACGTGCTGTCCTGGGCGTGTACAATCCCCTGAAGGCTGAGAGTTCCGGCCAGCATGACCGGGGGCATCATCGCCAGGACGAGCGGCACCTCATAGCTCACGATCTGGGCCGCCGCGCGATACGCACCGAGGAGCGACCACTTGTTGTTCGACGCCCATCCGGCGGTGATGATGCCTATTATAGGGATGCACATCACTGCGGCAAGATACAGGACGCCGATGCTCAGGTCCTGCGCGATCCAGCCGTTTCCCTTGCCGAATGGAATCACCAGGTAAGCCATATACGCCGGCACGAAGACGATGATCGGCGCGATCACGAAGGGCCATTTGTCGGCCATCGCGGGCATGATGTCTTCCTTCGCCAGGAGCTTGACCGCGTCCGCGATGGTCTGCGCAAGTCCTTCCGGCCCCACGCGGTTCGGCCCGATGCGAGCCTGTATCCAGCCCATAATCTTCCGCAGGCCGTATATGAGGTACAGCACCACAAACAATACGAAGAACAGAACTATGACGGCGGCGATAAGCATCACCGCAGGCTGAACCCACGCCTGCGGGATGTGCAGCCACCGGAAAATCAGCTCGACAATGCCGGTCAAGGTCATTACAGGACGTCCTCCGTCCTTACGCACCGGAAGATAAGGCCTGAGTGGACAACTGCTGAGTGAGCTTTCATCTCCGCAATGCGTGCCGACAGCCCCGATCCCGCATGCTTTCGGGATGGGGCTGCCTCATCAATTATATGAAAGCTCCGCTGTGTATGTCAACCGGAGCATGGGTTTCAGGTTTCAGGTCTCAGGTTTCAGGTTATCGGTGCTCCAACTCGCAACTTGAGACTTGAAACTCCATTACTCCAGCTCGATCCTGCCGAACTTCAGCCTGCCGACGCGAAGAACCTGGCCGTCCGTGAGCGGGATTTCAGCGTTGACGTCCGATATCCTCTCGCTGTCCAGCTCCACCGCTCCCTGCTCGATCAGGCGCCGGGCCTCGCTGTTCGACGGAGCGAATCCGGCGATCACCAGCAGGCGCACGATCCAGACCTTGCCCTCCTTGAACGCCGACGCGGGCACGCGAATGGGCGCGATCTCCGAGGGCAGCTCGCGCTCGCTGAAGACCCGCTCGAACTCGGCCTGTGCCTCGGAAGCGGCGTCTGCGCTGTGGTAGATCGTCACGATCTCGCGCGCGAGCCGTTTCTTCACGTCCATCGGATGCAGCTTTCCGCCCGTCAGGCCGGCCTCGATCTCCTTAATCTCCGCCACGGGCACGTCTGTGCAGAGCTCGAAGTACTGAGGCATCAGGTTGTCCGGGATTGACATTACCTTGCCGAACATCTCCTTCGGCGGCTCGGTGATGCCGACGTAGTTCCCGAGCGACTTGCTCATCTTCTGCACGCCGTCGAGCCCGGCCAGGATCGGCATGAAAAGCCCCACCTGCGGCTCCTGGCCGAACTGGCGCTGGAGGTCCCGCCCCATCAATATGTTGAACTTCTGGTCCGTTCCTCCGATCTCCACGTCCGACTCAAGAACCACCGAGTCGTAAGCCTGGCAGATGGGATAGAGCATCTCATGGACGCCGATGGGCTCGCCCGCCGATAGTCTGGCAGCGAAGTCGTCGCGCTCCAGCACCCGGGCAACTGTGGACTTCGCCGCGATCCGGATCACGTCGGCGAAGTCCAGCTTGCCCAGCCACTCGCTGTTGAACGCCACGCGCGTCTTGGCCGGATCGAGAATCTGGCAGTACTGCTCCTCGTAGGTTCGCGCGTTGACGGCGATCTCCTCGGCCGACAGCAGCGGTCGCGTGACCGATGCGCCGCTGGGATCGCCGATGCTTGCGGTGAAGTCGCCGATGATAACGACGACCTCGTGCCCGAGGTCCTGGAACTGCCGAAGCTTTCTGAGCACGACGGCGTTGCCCAGGTGAATGTCCGGCGCGGTCGGGTCGAGGCCGAGCTTGATGGTGAGCGGAACGCCTGTCCCCTGGGACTTCGTCAGCTTGGCGCGGAGCTCGTCTTCCGGGATGATCTCCACGGTCACCCGCCTGAGGATATCCATCTGCTCGTCAATTGGAAGCTGCGAAATCAACTGTCATGCACCCTCGAAACGCCTGCAAATCGGCAAAAGTCGAGGGAAATCGTATCACAAGGGGCAGGGGATGTCAAATCAGGAGTCAGGAGACAGAAGTCAGGAGTCAGAAGTCAGTCGTCAGTGGGACCTGACGCGTGAGGGATGTTGAGAGTTGAGTGATTCCGAAGCTCTATCCCCGTAGCGAGAATTCGGGAAGGACTGACGCGTCCGCCGCTGAACAAGTTTAGTGGGAGCGCGGTCGAGGCAACTGGTATCCGGCCCGTCCGGCGCGACTGATCGGAGTTCAGCCATGCGTACCATCAGAAGATTGCTCGCCTTTGCCAGGAGATACTGGCATTGGATTCTTCTGACGCTGGTATGCCTGCTGGCCGTCACCGGGCTCAATCTCCTGGTTCCCGAGTTCATGAAGCTCATCATAGACCGGTGCCTGGAGCCGAGGAAGTTCAAGCTTCTCCCTTATCTGGCGCTCGGAATCGTGGGAATAGCCGTCGTCAGAGGCGTCTTCCAGTTCGGCCAGCAGTACCTGACCGAATACGTCGCCCAGCGGACTGTATACGATATACGCAACCGGCTGTTCGACCACATTCAGCGGCTGTCGTTCGGCTACCACGACGAGGCAGAGACCGGGCAGTTGATCTCGCGTGCCACCGCGGACGTGGACGTGCTCCGGCGCTTCCTGGGCCACGGCCTACTGCACCTGCTCAGCGATTCTCTGATCTTCGTCGGAATTCTGATCTTCTGCCTGTACATGAACTGGAAGCTCGCGCTCGTGGCCCTGTCCACCATGCCGTTCCTGATAATCTCGGTCTTCCGATTCGGCGGTCGAATCCGGCCGCTCTTCACCGCGGTCCAGAATCAGAGAGGCGAAATGACCACTGCGATCCAGCAGAACTTGCTGGGAATCCGAGTGGTGAAGTCTTTCGCGCGAGAGGATCACGAGATCGGCAGATTCGACAGGCAGTCGCAAGAACTGCTCGAGCGCAGCCTGGATACCTCGCGCATATCGGCTTTCTACATGCCGTTGATGGACTTTCTGGCGGCGACAGGTACTACATTCATCCTCTGGTACGGCGGCATGCAGGTGGTGAGGGGCGTCATGTCGCTCGGCGAACTGGTGCAGTTCAACACCTATCTGGTGATGCTGATCGGGCCGGTGCGAATGATGGGCTGGGTCGTCAACCTTACCCAGAATGCGGTCGCCGCCGCGGACAGGATATTCGAGATACTGGACACGCATCCCGAGACTCACTTGAAGGACGGCACGATAGAGCTCAGGCAGTGCACGGGACGTGTTGAGTTCAGGGACGTGTCCTTCAGCTACAGCGACGGCAGCCGGGTGCTCAGCAATGTCAACCTGGAGGTGCAGCCCGGCGAGATGGTGGCCCTGGTCGGGGCGACCGGCTCCGGAAAGAGCACGATCATCAACCTCCTGCCCAGGTTCTACGATGTTACAGAAGGCGCCGTCGTGGTGGACGGCGTGGACGTGCGCAGCTATCGGCTGGAGACTCTCAGACGCCAGATCGGCATAGTCTCGCAGGAGACGTTCCTGTTCGGCGACACGGCCCGCGAGAACATCGCCTACGGGAACCCTGACGCGCCGCTCGAAGAAGTCGTCGAGGCGGCGAAGGCGGCGAACATACATGAGTTCATAGACTCGCTGACCGACGGCTACGAAACGGCGATCGGCGAGCGCGGCGTCAACCTGTCCGGCGGACAGAAGCAGCGGGTCGCCATCGCCCGCGCGCTGCTGATGAATCCGCCCATTCTGATTCTCGATGACTCGACCTCCAGCGTTGACACCGAGACCGAGACGCTTATACAGAAGGCATTGGTTTCCCTGACCGAATCGCGAACCACCTTCGTGATCGCACAGAGATTATCAACTGTGAAGCGGGCAGACAAGATCGTCGTGCTGGACAAGGGTAGAATAGTGGAAACGGGAACGCACGAGGAGCTCCTGGCGAAGGGCGGCGCCTACGCCGAGATTTGCCGGCTGCAGTTCGGCGCCCAGGAGACAGGAGGGAATGGCCGATGGCTAATGGATCCTGGCTGATGGGAAGTGCAACCTAGGTCATCAGCCATGAACCATTGACCATCAACCATTCGAGGTAGCTATGGCACGGCAAGTCTACGATGATGAGTTACTGGGCAAGGCATTCGATCCGAAGCTGACGCGCAAGGCGCTGGTATTCGTCCTGCCGTACAAGAAGCATCTCGGCATCGGTCTGGCGGCCATGCTTGCTACCTCCGCGACCGGGCTGGTAGCGCCGCACCTGATGCAGGTTGCCATTGACCAGGGCATGAAGAAGGCGAACATGCGCGTGCTGACGGCGGTGGCGGGCGTATACATCGCCACGTACCTGGTGCGGTGGCTCTGCCAGTACTGCCAGACTCTGGCACTGGCGATCCTCGGGCAGCACGTGCTCTACGATATACGGCACAAGCTGTTCTCGCACATCCAGAATCTATCGCTGCGCTTTTTCGACAAGCGCGAGGTAGGCCGCATAATCGCGCGGCTCACAAGCGATGTTGAAGCGTTGAACGAGCTCCTGACTTCCGGCGCTCTATCCGTCGTCACCGACGTGGCGACGGTCGTCGGCATCGTCGTCATCATGGTGTACAAGGACCTGCACCTTGCCCTTCTCACCTTCTCCCTGACGCCCCTGATGTGGATTGTAACGTCGGTGTTCCGCAGCAAGGCCAGAATCGCCTACAGGGACGTGCGAAGGAAGGTAGCGACCGTCACGGCGACAGTGGCAGAAAACGTATCGGGCGTCCGGGTCGTGAAATCCTTCTCCCGCGAAGACGAGAACCTCCGGCGCTTTGAAGATGTGAATCGCGAGAACCGCAGAGCCTACATGCGCGCGGCAGCCATTCACGCCACGTTTGTGCCGCTCATAGCGACCATCAGCGCCGGCGGCATTTGCATCGTTTATTGGTATGGCGGTTTCCGGGTAATCGCCGGCACGCTGACTGTGGGGCTGTTGGTAGGATTCATAGGTTACATGGAGCGCTTCTTCACTCCCATTCGCGATATGAGCAATCTCTACCACACGATGCAATCGGCAATGGCGGGCGCGGAACGGATCTTCGACATATTGGACACGGAGCCGGACATCCGGGACAAGCCCGGTGCGGTCGGGATGCCGCTGATTCACGGGGATGTCGAGTTCAGGAACGTGACTTTTGCGTACGAAGATGCGCCCGTCCTGCAAGACGTGAGTTTCAGCGTCAAGGCGGGTCAGACGATCGCACTGGTCGGCCCGACCGGCGCCGGGAAGACCACGATCATCAACCTGCTGAGCCGCCAGTATGACGTACGGTCCGGGAACATTCTCATAGACGGCCGTGACATTCGCGGCGTGACCATGAAATCCCTCCGCAGCCAGATGGGCGTCGTGCTGCAGGATCCCTTCCTCTTCCCCGGAAGTGTGAAGGAAAACATCCGGTACGGACGATTGGACGCAACCGACCAGGAGGTCGAGGCGGCAGCGAAGGCTGTGGGCGCACACGAGTTCATCACCGAGACGCCGGAAGGGTACGACACAGACGTGCGCGAAGGCGGCACGAAGCTCTCCGCCGGACAGAAGCAGCTCGTCTCTTTCGCCCGGGCGCTCCTCGCCGACCCCAGGATACTGATCCTCGACGAGGCAACTTCCAGCGTTGACACGCGGACAGAAATGCTCATTCAGGAAGCGCTCCGAAAGCTCCTGAAGGGCCGGACTTCCTTTGTGATCGCTCACAGGCTCTCGACCGTCTCGGAGGCGGACAGGATACTTGTCATAGAGGGCGGCAGGCTCGTCGAGAGCGGCACGCACGAGGAGCTTCTCGCCGGCGGTGGGTTGTATAAGAGGCTCTACGACATGCAGTTCAGGGACGAGCTTGTGGGCGAGGGAGCGGTAAGCGAGGCATAGGGCTGTGCTGCGAAAGCTCAGCAATGGGCCGGTTGCCTGTTGTAGGAGGGGTCTCCAGACCGCGAATTACGCTCGATCGCCGACTGGAGTCGCCTCCCACATCTCCCACATGTCTACGAGCGCCTTTGTGGTACATGCTGTTGGGTGGCGGCCCTTGTCCCCAAAATCATCATCCCGCGCAAGAGTGACGCCATGAACCGACGAGAAGCATTGGCGAAGATCGGCAAGTATGTACTGGGCGCGCTTGCTGTCCCGGCGTTGGAAGGGATCGGATGGGGAAGTGCGCCGAGCAATGACGGCCCAAAGCTCCGCTGCCGGCCCGTCATATCCGGGGCGCTCTGGTGGCTAGACCCCGCCGAGTCAGCCCGCTGGGGAGTCGCCGGCTGGAGAGATGAGCTCGATCAGCAGCGAAGGATCGGCTTCGATCTCCTGTGGCTGGTCAACGCGCCCGCCGCGCTCAATCACCCGGGCGATCCCCTGAAGGAACTCCTCGACCTGTGCGCCAGGCGGAAGGTGCAGGTCATCCTGGACACGGGCACTGCTCCCGGCATATGGTACAAGGATTTCGATCCCAAGAGAGAGCTCGATGCCTGCGGTGAGCACATCCGACAGATCGGCGAGCGCTTCGCCGGACACCCCGCATTCTACGCGTGGTATATTCCTCACGAGATCTACATGTCCTGGGGCGGGTATGCCGATAAGTTCGAAACGCTGTGCTCCGGACTGACCGAACGCTGCAAGAAGGCCGCGCCTCTGCCCGTGACCCTCTCGCCGTTCTTCATCCTGGACCGCACCAGGGTCTTCGGCGACTTCAGATACAACGAGCCGAATGAGTACCGGCGTTTCTGGGCCCGGCTCATCAAGAAGAGCGGCCTGGACGTAATCATGCTCCAGGACAGCGGCGAGCATTTCTCCTATGTCACCAACGAGCAGCGCCGGCCGTTTTTTCAGGCGATGCACGACGCCTGTACCGATGGCGGCGCGAAGTTGTGGGGAAACGTTGAGACGGCCGAGTTCGAGTGCCCGAGCATAGAAGAGTACGTTCGACGCTACGGCCGAGTGCATCATTCGACGGTCAAAGATGCCCCGTGGCGGCCGGTTCCGATTGATCGGCTGAAGGAAAAACTGGCACTGGCCGCGGAGTATTCCGAGCGGATAGTTACCTGGGGCTACCGCGAGTTCTGCCGACCCGCGCTTGGGGATCGAGCGAAGAATTGGTACGAGGAGTACCGCGGATATGCACGGGGCTAGTACCTATGCAACTTGTATGGCCTAGAATCCCCAGGAATGAATTCCTGGGCTACCGTCGAGCAAAACCCTCCGGGTTACAGTCGTTTCAGCCCGGCAGGGCTTTGCCCGGGTCTAGCCCAGGGTTCTCAACCCTGGGCCGGAGTGCGGCGTATTAAGTTGCAGAGGCACTAGCCTGGTCTATTCATGAGGAGCGCAGTCTTGACACAGAGTGCTTGCTCCCCGTGCGAATGAATTCACGGCAACGAAGGCGCGAAGTGTCCCTCCGGACACTGTGGATATAGTCCCCGTAGGGGGACTTCGTGCATTCGCAGCCGTGGTTTTCCCGCCGGGCGGGAAGGATCGCCGTTCGCGAACAATCGGACCAGGGCTTCTTCACGGCCGGCCGAAGCGTCTGCGGAGGTACTGCCAGACGACTACGGTGAAGGTGACCAGGGCGAGGAGAACTATCCCGCGCGCCGTCTCGTTCCCCAGATACCGGATCGCGAGCAGTACACCCGCCCCAATCACCAGGGCGAAGATCAGAACAGTTAGGAACTCAGCGAGTCTACCGTCTCTCATGGCTCATGTGAACCGGCGGCACATGACGAGCGACCTCCCGTCAATCGGGCCTCGGAACCCCGGCCCGCGAGCCCCGAATTTCGAGTCTCTAGCAGTGGCTGGATGAACTTGTCTGCAATCCGTCCCTCAGCCCTCACCCCCGGTCCCCTCTCCCAACTTTGGGAGAGGGGACCGGGGGTGAGGGCCACACGGGGGCAGCGGCGGCTTCCACTCCGACCCACTTTATCCGTTCCCTGCTACTCCCCGCCGGTCTGCTCGCGGAGCTTCTTCAGGGTCTGCTCGAGCTGCCGAAGCTGCTCGCCGTAGCCGGCCCAGTCGCCCTGGCGCTGAAGCTCCTTCGCCCGTTCGAGCTGCGTCACGGCCTGGTTGATCAATCGCTGCAGCTCAGACGTCGGTGCCTTTCCAGCCGGAGCCGTCGGGACTGGCGGACGAGACCCGGGGGCAGCAGGAGCCTCAAGCTTGCCTCCGAAGATTCTCGCAAGCGCGGCATCCAACGTCGGCTCCATCGCAAGCTGGTCACCGTACGCAACTATGACCCGCTTCAGCTCCGGAATCTGGCTGGTCTCGGACTGGAGGTAGAGAGGCTTCACGTATATGATTGACTGCTCGATTGGGACAACAAGCTGGTTGCCCCGATTGACTCGCGAGCCGCTCTGATTCCACAGGGTGAGTTGAGGCGAGATCACCGGATCCTGGTTTATCCTCGATTCGATCTGCGCGGGTCCGTAGATGAGCTTGTCCTTAGGGAACTCATATAGGATTATCCTGCCGTAATCCTCCGGGCCGCACTTCGCGGCCATCCAGGCGACCATGTTGTTCTTTTTGTGCGGCGTGAACGGGCGCATCAGGAGGAACTTCTCGTCCGCTTCGCCCCGTAGCTTCATTACAACATAATACGGCTCGACGGGCCTCTCCTCCCCAGAGGTTTCTACGATCTCGTTCGGGACATCCCACAGGTCGCTGCGATTGTAGAAAACCTGCGGATCCTGCATGTGGTAGGTCCGCAGCACTTCCGATTGAATCGTGAAGAGGAGTTCCGGATACCTGATATGGGCACGCGGACCCGCAGGCATCCGATCCAGCGGCTTGAAGACGCCTGGGAAAATCTTCTGGTAAGTCTTGATGATAGGATCGGCTTCATCAGCGATATAGTAGTCCACCGTTCCGTCGTAGGCATCAATAACCATCTTAACGGAATTCCTGATGTAGTTAAGATCGAACCCATCCGCGAAGCCATATGGCTCGGAGTACGGATACCTCTGGGACATCGTATAAGCATCCCACATCCAATAGAGCTTTCCGTCGGATATCACCAGGTATGGGTCGGGATCGTAGAGCAAGAACGGGAAGATCGTCTGAACCCGCTCTCCTATCTGCCGCCGGAACATCAGACGGCTGTCACGCGTAATGGGGTTCTTCAGTATCAGGTTTATGTCGGAGAAGCGCCACGCGAAGGCCAGTCTCTGGAGGTAGTTGCCTACCGGCACGCCGCCTTTGCCCGCATATCTGGTGTACACCGGCTCCGGCTCGGAGGGATAGTCGAATTCCTTCTGCCGGGTGTTGGCCACTATGTAGTCGAAAGTCTCTTCTCCGAAGTATATCTGAGGCCGCTTGATCTTGATGCCGACCGGGGACACAGGAGGGATGTCCTCCACAAAAAACTCCGGCAGGCCTTCCTCGGATGCCCTGTTCACGGGGCTCATCACCGCGCCATAGCCGTGGCTGTACTGGAAATGCTGGTTCACCCAGGTGCCGGCTCTTGTCTGGGCGATATCCGGAGAAAGCTCACGTGCCGCCAGCAAGACCTGGCGCAGTTCATTATTGATCGTGTAGCGGTCAACATCTACACTCTTGATCTCGTAGTACTGCCACAGCGCCTGGAGCTGGCTGTAAGTTGCCTGGATAGGCCGGTAGTCCCAGAGGCGGATGCTGTTGATGGTCGCCCGGTTGTTCTGGATGTCCTGTGAGGTCAGATTGGTCAGTGCGGGAAAACCCTTCTCCTGAATCGCGTCCAGATTGAACGCCTGTCGGGTCAGCCGGATGTTGTGCTTCATATAAGGAGTTTCCAGCGCGATCTGATTCGGCTTTACCTGGAACTGCTCGACAAAACCCGGATAGGCAACCCCAAGGATGAACGACGCAGCAATGAGGACGGCGAGCGCTATTGCGGGGAGGGCGATTCCCCGGCGGTAGATGTTGACCAGCGCGATGATGCCGGCAATCACCGCCACAATGGACAGTAACTTGAGCGCCAGGAGCCTCGCGTGGACATCCGTGTAACCTGCGCCATAGAGGAAGCCGTGCGTCGAGTAGAGCAGGTTGTACGCGTCCAGCCTGTAGCCCCAAGCCTTTACGAAGAGAGCGGCGGCGAGGAGTACGGAAAGGTGCGCTTTCACGTGAGGGGCAAAGCTCGGCACACCCGCCAGGAGCTCGATCGCGCGGTCAGTGTAGTGAACCGCGGCGGTAGCGATTGCAGCGACGACCAGGGTGAAGAACAGCCATCCGTAGATGTAGAGGAGAAAGCCCAGCTTGAAAACGTAGAACCCGATATCCCGGCCGAAGATGGGATCGGTGTCCCCGAACCGGGTCGCGTGGATGAACGTCTGGTAGCTCAGCCAGTGCGTGGATGCTTCCAGGGCAACGAGTACACTGGCGGCAAGTGTCAGGCCGAAGATGAGCAGTCCGAGTGTGCGGCTCGCCAGTCTCCCGACCCTGAGACGCAGCGTGCCTCTGTCATAGCGCTCCAGCACCGGCGGCGCGAATCTGCGTGCCAGCCAGAGATTCGAGTACACAATGGCCAGGAACAGAATGCCGGCCACCAGCCCCAGCTCGATGCGGCTGATCAGCCTGGTCCAGAAGACTGACCTGTATCCGACCTCGCCGAACCAGAGCCAGTCGGTGTAGAAGCGTGCCAGCGCGCCTCCGAAGATAAGAACGACCAGGATGAGCGCGGCGATGAAATACCAGAATCTGCGGTCCATGCGGCCCTCCTTAAGCACGCGTCGCCTCCGGGTTCAGGAGACCGCACAATCCTAACACAGCGGATGTGCGTTGTCAAACGAGACAGGGTCGGCAGGACAGCCCAAGTCGTCCGGAACGCCCGGCCCGGTCGCCTCCCGCTGCGTCTCAGCGAGTCCTCGCACATTGGCTGTCGTATGCGAAGAACAGGCGAGATTACGATCAGTTTACCCGGGGGAAGTCCGGTTGAATCGCGAAGTGCCGAGGGCCGGAAAAGCAAGGCAGGCCGGAGAACTCGACTCCGGCCTGCTCTGTTGCACGCTGTGAAGTGACGCGCCGACTGCCCTACCAGCCTGCCGATAGGGTTGCTCCGGTGGAGCGGTAGCCTGGTACTGGCCCTCACCTCGTCCTTCGGACACCCCTCTCCCAATCTTGGGAGAGGGGCGGGGGTAAGGCCTGGAAGCCAGACGAACGCCTCAATCCGAGACAACAAGACTTTACCCGCTCGCCGCCTTAGCCGGGACTGGCAGGGGCCGGGATTATCAGAGCGAGATTGTCCTGATACGTCGTGACCCAATACGCACGCCACGGGCGCATGGAATCATCGAACCTGCTGCCTCTGGCGCCGGTGCCTACATAGCCGAAGTTGCCGATCCGGCTGTCCCATGTGAAGGCGATGCGCCCGATCCAGCCGGCCGCGGCCCCCTGCTGCAGTGTGAGAGTCTGCGCGCCGTTCGTCACCATGAGGTCTAACCAGGGAATCGGACTCGTGAACGGGTGCGACATCAGGCACCATCCGCTCTTGGGAATGCTGATCCGCAGGTCCAGCCCCGAATTGCCGATTCCCTGATAGGAAATCATGCTTGCTGTCGAGCTCAGCAGCGCATAGCCATTTCCCCGGCAGAGGTTCCCGAAGGCACTGGGATTCGTTGAGCTGTAGGTGACGAAATTCTGGACAGCGTTGTCCCACCGGAACAGCTTGTCGGTCAGCTCGAGGCCACCCAGAAGCACGCCCGGGGACGGCTCCATAGCTACACACGGCAGGCCGATAAGGTTGAAGCCGGCTCCGATGGCGCCGGACGGCGAGACAATCGCTGCCTTGGTGACCACGGCAATGTCGGCCTGTCTGCGCGCTCTCAGTACTATTCCGGATGTATCGCGAGTGACTATTCCGGTAACCCAGACAGCCAGTCCCCTTCCGGGAACGGCCAGCCCGGAGCACAGGACCTTGATGCTGCCGGAGCCGTCATCCATGGTGAACCAGCCGAAGCCGGTAGAGGTAACCTTTCCAACACACTGAACCAGCAATCCGGTGGCGGTCGGCGGCTGGCCGAGATCTCCGATGCCGATGCCCATTGCAGCGAGAGGCTGGCCTGCTGTTCGTGTCTGCACGTACGCGTGATCTACCACTCGTTCGCCGGTCAAGGTGGTGAGTATCCCGATCAAATCCACCCGGTCGCCCTCGGTAAGCTGGGGTGACGAGGCGCCGGGCCTGATCTGTATCCCGAAGGACCGGTCCGGCTCTTCGACATAGACGCAGCCCTGAAACTCGCCGCTGGTCACGGTCACCGCTTTGCCCAGAAGCCCTATCACAGTGCCGTCGGGAATCAGATTCGGGTCAATCAGGTCGGCAATCGGTTTGTAGTCGCTGGGCCCGAGAACCGGCGTGAGCTGGAAGTCCAGCTTGGCAGCCGTGCCCACGGTCACCGTGGGCGTTCCCTGGGCCGGCGCAAAGCCGGTATACGAGGCGGTCACGGCGTACTCACCCGGCTGCAGGTTCAAGAAAGCGTATGTGCCTGTCGCGTCGGTCTCAACCGTCCTGGTTTCAGGGCCGGTTGCGGTGACGGTGGCCTTGTAGATCCAGTTCTGATATACCGGCTTGTTCGGCTCCAGCGCGTCGGTGACCTGGCCGAACAGGATGCCGGTCGTCGGACTGCTCTTCCACGGCATGTCCGGGACGGGCGCCGGGTTCGCAAACAGGTTGGCCTTGACTGCACTGAAGAACTCCGAAGCCGGCCTGCCGTCCACGTTCGTGACGCGGTAGCTGTAGGTACACAGCCCGTCGCAGCCTACCGA
>Ga0315294_10001445_pt1 | contig 25815 bp, 26 predicted proteins | sample YL17G13_40_MG_FD_203626 | JGI IMG/M metagenome (GOLD analysis project Ga0315294, IMG submission 203626) | Sediment microbial communities from Yellowstone Lake, YNP, Wyoming, USA - YL17G13_40 | ecosystem: Environmental > Aquatic > Freshwater > Lake > Sediment | place: USA: Wyoming | collected... | reverse complement strand
CGGCGGCGTCGTTCTGGATCGCGAAACAGGAGGAGCTCGGGCTCGACATCCTCGTGGACGGCGAGCTCAACCGGGACGATGGAATCGCGTGGTTCGCCGGACACCTCAGGGGGTTCAACCGGGGCGGACTCGTGCGGGCGGGGGAGGGCTGCTTCATCCGGAAACCCGTGCTCGCCACCGAAGTGCGGTGGACGTCTCCGGTCACGGTCCCGTTCTGGAGCCACGCCCAGAGTCTTACGCAGAAGCCCGTCAAGGCGACCCTGCCCGGGCCCTACTCGCTCATGGACGGGTCGTTCAACCAGCGGTACCCGACCCGCCGCGCCGCGTGCCTCGCGATCGCACGGGAACTGCGGAAGGAGGCCGAAGCGCTGGTGCGAGCCGGGTGCCGGATCATCCAGCTCGACGAGCCCGCTCTCGGCGGAAGGCCGGAGGAACTCGAGCTGGCGGGCGACGCGATCCGCGCTGCGACCCGGGATCTGCGTGCTTACGTGATCGTGCACGCGTGCTACGGAGCGCTTGCGCCCGTGTGGCCCGCGCTCGCCGGCCTGCCGGCCGACAATCTCGATCTCGAGTGCGTGAACAGCGACTTCGCCGTGTTCCGCCCCATGGCGAAGACGCCGTTCGCGCAGGACGTCTCGGTCGGCGTCGTCGACGTCCTGAGCCCGAAAGTGGACACGCCCGAGACGGTCCTGCGCCGGGTGAAGAAGGCGCTGACGCTGTTGAAACCCGAGCGGGTCTGGGTCGATCCCGACTGCGGGCTGCGGGAACGAACCGTGGACGAGGCGGTCGCCCAGCTCGCCGTGGTCTCAACCGCGGCGCGGGAGGCGCGGAAGGGGCATGGGGGCTGACGGGGCCTGCCCCGCGTGCGCGGCCGCCTGGACGGGAGGGAAGCCCGAGTTCCGGGCGACCTGTCCGGCGTGCGGGGCCTGGATGCATGTCTGCATCAACTGCAGGCATTACGACCCGCATGCCCACCACGAGTGCCGCGCTTCGGCCACTGCGGAATACGTTGTGGGCAAGGAGAAGTTCAACTACTGCGAGGAGTTCCTGCTGGCCGACCGGCCTGCAACCCGGGGTGGAACGAAGACACGGGCCGAAATCGAGAAGCTCTTCGAGTGATCCAGCAAGCCTTGACCGAGGTCGGCTGAGGATGCTACACTCCTGCAACCCTAACAGATGCGTATTCGTGACATCCTAAAGGATTCGGCCGTCATCGTCGGGCTCAAAGCCGATACCAAGAAGGCCGTGCTCGAGGAGATGGTCTCCGTCCTGTTCGAGCAGGGGGTTGTTGCCGACAAGCAGAAGATGCTTGAGGTGCTCCTCGCCCGGGAAAGCCTGGGATCAACCGGGATCGGGCAGGGGATCGCAATTCCCCACGGCAAGTCCTCGGTGGCCAAGGAGCTGGCGGCCGCCTGCGGGATCTCGCGGGGCGGAGTGGATTTCGACGCCCTCGACGACGAAAAGGTCTTCGTGATCTTCCTCCTGGTGGCGCCCGAAGACCAGGCATCCCAGCACCTGAAGGCCCTCGCGCGCGTTTCCGCCCTTCTCAAGGACAAGTACTTCCGCAAGGCCTTGATCGCGTCCGAGAAGCCTGAAGACGTGACCCGCGTGCTGGATCAGGAAGAACAGGCAAGAAAGGCCTGACGAGGGCTGTACAATAGGGTTCCGGTATGTCCCTGACGCTCGGTCAGCTCCTCGAGGAACTTGAAGGGCCGCTCTCTCTGCGCTTGGTCAGCGGTTCCGTTGGCCTGGACCGGGTGATAAAGACACCCGACCTCAACCGGCCGGGCCTGGCATTCTCGGGCTTCCTCGACTGGTTCCCGCCGGACCGCCTCCAGGTGGTGGGGAAGACCGAGGTGACCTTCTGGAAGACGCTGGCTCCGAAGCTGCGCCAGGCCAGGTTGCAGGAGGTCCTCAAGCTCAAGCCGGTCGGTTTCATCGTCTGCCACGGCCAGACGCCGCCCCAGGATCTTTGCGAGGCGGCGGACCACGCGGGCGTCGCCGTGCTCGCGAGCCCGGTGCCGACCATGAAGTGCATGAGCGATCTCATGTTGCACCTCGAGGAGCGGCTCGCGGCGGCGGTCACCGTGCACGGGAGCCTCGTGGACACCTTCGGCGTAGGGGTCCTGATCCTGGGGGATTCGGGAATAGGGAAGAGCGAGTGTGCCCTCGCGCTCCTGAACATGGGCCACCGGCTGGTGGCCGACGATGTCGTCGAAATGCGGCGCACTCCCGAGAAGACCCTGCTCGGGTCGGGGGTGAAAGCCCTGCGCTACCACATGGAGATCAGGGGGCTCGGGATCGTCGATATCCAGCGCCTGTTCGGGGCCCGGGCCGTGCGCGAGCGGAAATTGGTCGATCTCGTGGTCCAGCTAGTCCCGTGGGAACCGGGCAAGTCCTACGACCGTACCGGTCTCGAGGAACAGACCTACACGATCCTGGATGTGGAGCTTCCCATCCACGTGGTTCCCGTCAAGACGGGGCGTAACCTGGCCGTGCTGATCGAGGTCGCGGCCATGAACTTCCGGCTGAAGCAGATGGGCGTCAATCCCGCCGAGCGTCTCGACGAATCGGTGCTGCGGGATGTGGCCCGGGACGCCGCGCCCCTGCCCCGGCCGGCGGCTCCGCCTTCGCGCCGCAGACGGCACGAAGAGCGGTAACCGGAGCTCTCCCGTGAGCATCAAGGATCGCCTGCCCGGTCCCATATACCGCTTCCTCTATCCGGGCATCACGCTCAAACGCTGGGGGTTCCTCCTCTTCGTGAGTGCGGCCGTCCTCTTCGTCGGGGCCACCGGGATCACGGGGGACGCGCTCACGGGACGGACGTTCCACGTCAAGCCGCTTCAACGGGTGGAACGGAGCGTGCGGCGCCACTGGTCCTCGCTCCGCGCGCTCGACCGGTGGCTGATAGCGCTGGGCGCGCTCGGCATGGTGTTCGCAGTCCGGCGCGGCTACTACGCGATCCTGACCGTCGTCCTGCCGCGCGGCGAACGGGACCTGGTCCGGATCGCGTACCAGCGGGCACGCCGCAAGCGGGGCCCGAGGATCGTCGCCATCGGCGGCGGGACGGGCCTGCCGAACCTGCTGACGGGCATCAAGGAATACACGGACAACCTCACCGCGATCGTGACGGTAGCCGACGACGGCGGGTCATCCGGCCGCCTCCGCCGGCAATTCGGCATCCTGCCCCCGGGGGATCTCCGGAACTGCCTCGTCGCGCTCGCGGACGAGGAGCCGCTCATGAGCCGGCTGTTCCAGCATCGGTTCTCGCAGAAGGGGGAACTCGAGGGCCATACCTTCGGCAACCTGTACCTAACCGCGCTCGCCGAGGTCTCCGGCGACTTCTCCAGCGCGCTGGCGGAATCCCACCACATCCTGGCCGTGCGCGGGCGCGTCCTGCCCGTGACCCAGCATCTGGTCCAGCTCGCGGCGAAGCTGCGCAACGGCCGGACCGTCAGGGGGGAGAGCCGGATCGCGAAAGCCGGCTCCCCGATCGAGAAGGTCCAGCTTCTCCCGGCCCGGCCGCGGGCCAACCCGGAGGCGGTCGCTGCGATCAAGCGGGCCGACATCATCGTGTTCGGGCCGGGCAGTCTTTACACGAGCGTGGTGCCGAACCTGCTCGTGCCCGAGATCCGGGAGGCCGTGGCCAAGTCGCGGACCCTCAAGATATACGTCTGCAACATCATGACCGAGCCGGGAGAGACCGACGGGTTCACGGCCGGCGACCATGTCGAAGTGCTCGTCCGGTACCTGCGGGACGGCGTGCCGGATGCCGTCGTCGTGAACGTCGAGATGCCCGACGAGGGCCTCCTCATCCGGTACCGCACCGAGCACGCCGAGCTCGTGCTCAACGACGAGATCCGGATCCGGTCGTTCGGGTGCCGCGTGGTGCGCGGTCGGCTCCTGAGCGAGCGTTCGGACTTCATCCGGCACGACGCCGCCAAGCTCGCGCGCACGATCATGAAGTATTCGGTGATCTGAAGCCCGCGCTCGCAGTCCGCTTCCGCGACATGGTCTATCCGTCCAGCCCCACCTGCAGGGCGGGGTATCATGGGGTAGCCATGGGTAGGGCCGACGTCACGCATGCCACGCCGCCTTGCGGCGGATCGTCGGTGTCCCGATCCTCCCGGCCAGTGGCTGGAAGGATCTCTGGGCCAGGGGCGCAAAGAATGGACCGGCGCTCCCTCCCATTCTTCCCGTTGGTCCAAGGCGCAGTGCTTCAGGTTGCGCTCTTCGTGGCGATGCTCTCGCCTTCGCCCGGGATGGCCGCGGCCGATGGACGTGACGAAGCCTCCAGATGGGAGGTGCCCGGCGATCTTGCGTTTGTGATCTGGAGAGATTCCCCCATGATTGAGGAGCTGCGGATGGAGTTTGGCTTGAATGACTCCCAGATGGAAAGCCTCCTCGCATACAGGGATGCGGCTTTCGCCTTGTCACGAATCCATTCTCACTTCAAGGATTCCGAAGAGGCGGAGGCATTGAGAGAGGATACGCTCGTGAAGGCACGCGCAGCTCTCGGGAAGAAGGGAAGGGCTCTTCCTGGCGGGAATGAGGAGGACCTCAAACGCCGGTTCTTGGCGGAATGGCCTAATCGATGCGCCGCAAGAGCCAAGACTCGGGTGGACGCGGAGATCAGACTCCCCGCTGGATCTGATGCGGCCGTGCGGAAGCCCAACAGATATCGAGAGGCGCTGACGCCGGCTTTGGCGGAGCTTCTTGAGGCACGAGCGGAGATGGCTTTTGGAGGCCAATGGCCGGCGCCGGAGTTGCTCGAGAGGGCGTCGGAAGCAAGGCGGAGGACGCTGATGATCCGGCGGGCCCAACTGAACCCGCGGCAGTTGCAGTTGCTGGGTGAGGGGGAATAGTGGGAATCGGAACCAGGCGAGCGTGAAGCGGGACGGTCGTTTCTCGATACCTAGCATCCCTCGTCGGACGGGAGAGGGGCGTAGGTGAAAAGTTGAGAAACTCGGGATACCCGGGGGACTCAAGCCAGGATGATCATGCGGCCCCACGATGAGAAGTGCCGGTCGAAGGCGATGGCATGCCGGATGCCGAGGCGCTCAACCTACCGGAGCTGGACGACGAGTTCCCGTTTGAGCGCGCTGGCGACCCGCTGGAGGGTCCTCAGGGTATAGCGGGCCGACGACGGGTTCTCCAGCAGGGAGAGCGCCTGCTGGGTGACGCCCATCTTCCGCGCCAAGGCCCGCTGGGTGAGTCCCTGGGCCTCCCGCAGTTTGGCGATGCGGATTGCCAGGCGGGCGGGGAGATCCTCTTCGTCGAACGCCTTCTTGAACTCCGGATCCCGGAGTTCCTTCTTGAGTATTTCCTTAAAAGCGATCCCTCTTGCCTTCATGTTGATCCTCCGTGTCGTATCAACCAGTCCGCATGCGCCCGGTAGGCCCGGCGGAGCTCCTGCTCGGGGATGGCACGCGCCTTCTTGAGGAAGCCATGCGCCACCACAAGGATGGTCCTCGCGTGGAAGAAGTACAGCAGTCGCACTTCCAGATGGCCGAATCCCACGCGCAGTTCCCGTATCGGCCCGTCAACCACATCGGCATGCGGGCGAGGCAGTGCGGGGCCTTCCTCCGCGAGCAGGTCAAGCCACTTGAACACCTTCGCCCGTACCCGCTTCTCGAGGCCGTCCACGAACTCCTTCGGGGGAGAGTCGCCCCGGAGGGTCTGGTAGAAGACGACCTCGTAGCGCGGGTCCACGGTTCAAGTGTACGAGTATTTACTTGTGAGTGCAAATCGAAGTACGGTCGAAGCTTGGGGATCGGAGAGGGACGTAGGTGAGAAGTTGAGAAACTCGGTCTTTCCGGCGGACTCAAGCCAGGATGATCATTCGGCCCCACGATGAGAAGTGCCGGTCGAAGGCGATGGCATGCCGGATGCCGAGGCGCTCGGCGATCACGAAACTGAGGGCGTCGCAGAACGAATAGGCCTTGTCCTTCCGTCCCGGGCGCGCGCCAGGAGCAGCGCGTGCGTCTCGTAGATAACGGCATTGGTCGTCACGAGCCGGGATCTCGACGCGGCGGCACGGAGGAAGACTGCGGTGGCCTGTTCGTGGTTGCGATCCCCGGTCGAGAGATGGGCGAAGAACGCCGAGCTGTCGACGAGAACCGGCCTCACCGTCGGCTCTTGATGTATCCCAGGTGCTTGTACTTGTCGCTGGAGACGTCGGGGAAGCGGGAGTGCGCGATGCCGGCCAATGCGATGAACTCTCGCAGGGCCTTCTCCTGTCGGGCCCTCTCGCCATTCGGTGCCTGCGGGTTGCTCGCCAGCGCCCGCAACAGCCGTTGGCGGTCGCGGCCCGAAAGTTTGTCGGCCTGTTTGACGAGTTGGGTGACCGTCATCCGTGTCCTCCGGGTTCAGTATAGCAGTCCGTGATTCGGCGTCCGGGCGGCATGCGGAGTTCGTGTATGGCGGGTCTCTCGCCTGCTAAACTCAATCCGTGCCGAACAAGGTCGGATTCGTCTTCGGGGTGCACGACCACCAGCCGATCGGGAACTTCGATCACGTCGTCGAGGAGGCCTACCAGAAATCGTACCGGCTCTTCTTCGAAGTGGTGGCGGCGCATCCCAAGATCAGGCTTTCGTGTCACATCAGCGGCTGTCTCTGGGACTGGATCATCGCGCATCATTCCGAGTTCGTGGATGCGCTCAGGCCGCTCGTGGCCAGGGGCCAGGTCGAGATGGTCTCCGGCGCCTACTACGAGCCCATCTTCCCGGTCATCCCCGAGGACGATCTTGTTGGCCAGATCGAGAAGCTCAGCGAATTCCTGCACCGGACCTTCGGGAAGGTCCCCGAGGGGGCGTGGCTGACCGAGCGCGTGTGGGAACCCCACTTGCCGGCCCTGCTCGCGCGGGCGGGGATCAAGTACACGCTCGTGGACGACTGGCATCTCAAGGGGGCGGGGGTGCCGGAGGCCGACCTGCACGGGCCGTTCGTGACCGAACATCTGGGCTCTTCCGTCAAGATCCTGCCTATCGATGAGCGCCTTCGCTACGTGGTGCCGTTCAAGGAGCCGGAGAAGACCCTCGCGCGCCTGAGATCCATCGCCGACGCGGGGGCGAATCAGGACTGGCTGCCCGCCGGCATCCTCTTCGACGACGGCGAGAAGTTCGGGGTCTGGCCGGAGACCCACGACTGGGTGTACAAGCGGGGCTGGATGGACAGGTTCCTGAGCGCCATGGAGGGTGCCTCGGACTGGGTCGAGTTCCTGACGTGCGGCGACTACCTCGCGCGGGTTCCGGCGCGAGGGCCGCTGGCGATGGGAACGGCGTCCTACTCCGAGATGATGGAATGGTCGCTGCCGCCGGAGCCCCAGCGGGTCATGGCCCGGGCCCACGCCGCCTTGCAGGCGGCCGGGATGCTGGAGGAGGCCAAGCCCTACCTCAAGGGAGGCACCTGGCGGGGGTTCCAGTGGAAATACCCCGAGGCGAACTGGCTGCACAAGAAGATGCTCCGGGTCAGCGCCAAGGTCCGGGCGGCCGCAGAAGCGGCCGGCCGAGTTTCGGCGGACGCCCAAACTCGGGCCGCGGTGGCGCAGGCGCGGGAGGCCCTTTGGCGCGGCCAGTGCAACTGCCCGTACTGGCACGGCGTGTTCGGCGGTCTTTACCTCAACTACCTGCGCCATGCCGTGTGGCGGAACCTGATCGAGGCCGAGCGTCTGGCGGACACCGTGATCCACGGGAAGAAGGCCTGGCTCGAGGTCGTCGAGGCAGACGTGGACGCCGACGGGGCGGCCGAGATCGTGGCCGAGAATGACGCCCTGTCCGTGCTGTTGCGGCCGGTCGAGGGCGCGTGCGCGTCGTCGTGGGAGATCCGGGCGCGGGGGTGGAACGTGCTGGACACGGTGGCCCGGCGGCCGGAGGCCTACCACGACAAGCTCCGCGAAGCTGTACGAGCGGGGACCGCGGCGGACCCGGGCGCCGCCGCGCAGAGCATTCACGAGCTCGTGCGCGTGAAGGAGCCGGGGCTGGAGCGGTACCTGACGTACGATCCGGACCGGCGGCGGGGCGCCTTCCAGGATCACCTGCTGGCGGCCGGCACGACGCGGGAGGCGTTCCGGGACGGGACCGCGGCGCGGTCGGGCGATCTCCTCCGGTTGGGCTATTCCCGGGCGGCCGGCGGCCCGGGGTCGGCGGCCGGGATCATCGTCCTGCGCGCCGCGGCGCCCGTCATGGACGGGATGCTGGAGATGGAGAAGACCTTCGAGCTGGAGGAGGGTTCGGGTACGGTCCAGGCGGGCTACGTGCTCACCCGGCGGGGAGGACCCTTGCGGGCCCTCCTCGCCGTCGAGTGGAACCTGGGCCTGCTGGCCGGGGACGCGCCCGACCGCTTCATCACTTTCGACGGGCGGAAGCCCGCTGATCCCAGGGCGGCCGCCGACGGCGAGGAAACCGCCGCCGTGGTCGAAGCCGTGGACGGCTGGCAGAAGATAAGAGTGCGGTTCCGCCTCTCCGAGCCGGTCACCGTGTGGCGGCATCCCGTCTGGACGGTCTCGCTGTCCGAGGGCGGTTTCGAGCGGACCTACCAGTCGACGTCGCTCTTCTTCCTCCGGCCCCTCGAGCTCGGGGACGGGCAGTCCCTCCGGTTTGGGCTCGCCGTGGAGGTGGTGGTAGACTCATAGCGGAGGAAGGTTCGGAAATGCCCGCACGAGATGTCGAAATCATGAACAAGCTCGGGTTGCACCTGCGTGCGGCCGCGGCCTTCGTGCAACTTGCCGAGAAGCATTCCTGCCGGGTCTGGGTCAGCAAGGACGGCCATCGCGCCAACGGCAAGTCCATCCTCTCTGTTCTTGCCCTGGGCACCCCGAAGGGCGAAAAGGTCCGGATCGAGACCGAAGGGCAGGGCGCCGAGGAAGCGCTGAACGCCCTCGCCGCATTCGTGCAAGGACGGTTCGGCGAGCCGGAGTGACCATTCGGCGGACGCCGTACAATAGGGCGTGATGCAGATCCTCAAGGGCATTCCCGTCGCGTCCGGCGTGGCCATCGCTCCTCCTTTCCTGCTGGAGCGGAAAGGGGTCTTCTGTCCCCTGCGGCGCACCCTCTCGGATGCCGAGGTCGACCGCGATGTCGCGCTCTTCAAGGAGGCGATCGCCCGGACGGCGGTGGGAATCCGGCGCACCAAGGAGAGGCTCGAGCGGCGGGCGGGCAAGGGCCACGGCGCGATCCTGGACGCGCACCTCATGATCCTCAAGGATCCGCTCTTCGTCGGCGAGACCATCGAGGAATCCCGGCGCGAGCACGTGAACGTGAGCTGGGCGTTCTACCAGACCATGCAGAAGTTCGCCCAGCTCGTGGCGTCCGTCGGCGACGCCTACCTGCGGGATCGCACCAACGACATAGAGGACGTGGGCTGGCAGGTGCTCAGGAACATGACCGGAAGCGAGAAGCGGAACCTCCACAACCTCAAGGAGCCCGTCATCGTGATCGCGGACGAGCTCACGCCTTCCGAGACCTCGGACATTCCCCGGGAACGGGTGGTGGGATTCGCGACGCTCGCCGGAAGCCGGACCTCGCACACGGCGATCATCGCGCAGGCCCTCGAGATCCCCGCGCTCGTCGGCGTGGCCGGGTTGCGGGACGTCGCGGTCGGCGAGGGGCAGGTGATCCTCGACGGCGGGGAAGGCGTCCTGATCCTGGATCCCGACGAGGCTACGCTCGAGGAGTATCGCCGCCGCCAGCGGGTCTCGGTCCAGCGAAGGAAGGACCTGCGCAAGATCGCGGTCCTGAAGACGGAGACGTCGGACGGCCACGCGGTATCCCTTCTGGCGAACCTGGAGCTTCCGGTCGAGGCCCCGGCCGCCCTCAAGAGCGGCGCCGAGGGCGTCGGACTCTTCCGCACCGAGTTCCTGTTCCTGAACCGCGACACCATTCCCGACGAGGAGGAGCAGTTCCACTGGTACCGCAAGGTGGTCCAGCAGATGGCGCCGCGGCCGGTGGTGATCCGGACTCTCGACGTCGGCGGCGACAAATTCCTGAAATCGGCGGGAGAAGCCCGGGAGATGAACCCGTTCCTGGGCCTGCGCGGGATCCGGCTCTCGCTCGCGCATCGCGACCTGTTCCGGGCGCAGCTGCGTGCCATACTGCGGGCGAGCGAGTACGGGAAGGTCGAGGTGATGTTTCCCCTGATCTCCTCGGTCGAGGAGTTCCGGCAGGCGCGCGCCGCTTTCGACGACGCGACGGTCGAGCTGAAGAGCGAGAAGGTCAAGTTCGACGAAGGGATTCTCGTCGGGGCCATGATCGAGACGCCCTCCGCCGCGATAGTGGCCGACCTCCTCGCGAAGGAGGCGAAGTTCTTCTCGATCGGGTCCAACGATCTTATCCAGTATGCGATCGCCGTGGACCGGGGAAACCAGAGTGCGAGCTACCTCTACCAGCCCCTCCATCCCGCGATACTCCGGCTCGTGCGGATGGTGATCGACATGGCGCACGCGGCGGGCATCAAGGTTACCGTCTGCGGCGAGATTGCGGCGGATCCTCTCGCGGGGGCCCTCCTGGTGGGCCTCGGCGTGGATGCCCTGTCCGTCAGCCCGGTTTCCCTGATCGAGGCCAAGCGCCTGATCCGGTCGACGTCCTACGCCGAAGCGAAGGCGATCGCGCAGGAAGCTCTCACCCTTCCGACAGCACAGACGGTGCGCGAGGTCGTGCTCAGCCGGATGGGCTCCCGAGTCGCCCCCGCCGCCTGAAATGCCCCCGCGGCGCACGGGCCGTCCCCCGAAATCTGCCGCCGTCCTGGTCACGCGATCCGTGCGGGAGACCGAGGCGGCCGGGGCCCGTTTGGCGCGCACGCTGGCTCCCGGCGATTGCGTCTGCCTGATCGGCCCGCTGGGGGCAGGCAAGACCGCGTTCGTCCGGGGCGCGATGCGGGCGCTCGGGGTCCGTCGCGCGGCGTTGTCTCCGACCTTCGTCCTGGCCCGGGAAGCGAGGGGGCGGGTCCGCGGCGGTGCGCCCGTGCCGGTGGCTCATCTGGATTTCTACCGCCTCCGGGTGCGGGCCGAGGAGCGCGGGCTTCTCGACTACCTCGACGGGCGTCACGTCGTCTTCGTGGAATGGGCGGACCGCGACCCGGGCTTCTGGCCCGGGAACGCGATCATGGTCCGCATCGACGTAGTCGGAAAAAACCGGCGGCGCTTCCGGGTCTGGTCGTGACCCTGCGGGTGCTCGGCCTCGAGACGTCCGGTCCCGAGTGCCGGGTCGCAGTCCTGACGCTCCGGGGGCGGCCGGGATCGGCCCTCGAGGCGCTGGATGCCGGGCGCGCCGTCGAGCGGTCGGGAAGGAGCGAGTTTGCCCGGCACTCGGAGATCATCTACGGCCTGCTGGACGGTGTCCTGGATCGAGCCCGGTCGGGGCTCCGGGATCTCGACGGGATCGCGGTCTCGATCGGCCCGGGATCATTCACGGGGCTGCGCGTCGGGCTCACGGTCGCGAAGGTGCTGGCCCGGTTCGGCAGGACCCCGCTGGCAGGCGTGTCGACTCTCGAGGCCATGGCCCTCGACGGCCGGCGGAGATCTGCCGGCCCGGACTTTCTTCCGGTTATCGACGCCCGCCGCGGCGAGGTGTATGCCGCGGCCTTCCGGGCGACCGGGTCGGGCGTCCGGAAGGTCGGGGGGCCGTGGGTGGTCACGCCGGCACGGCTGGCGGCGCTGGCGCCCGTCCGCGCGTGCTCGCTGACGGGTCCGCCGCGGGCGGCCACGATCGCCGCCCTGGGGATCATCCGCCTGCTCGCGAACCGGCACGCCGACCCCGCGCGCCTCGTGCCGGCCTATCTCAGGCGGCCCCAGGCGGTCGAACAGCGGCTGGGCGGATGACCGAGCTCGTCCCCTTCGCCCGCCTCCACCTCGACGCCGTGTGCGCGCTGGAGCGGGAGGTCTTCGACGGCCGGGACCCGTGGAGCCGGATGGCGTTCGAGGGGGAGCTCATGAATCCCCAGGCGGTTTGGACCGTTGCGGTGGCCGGGGGCACGGTCATCGGGTACGCCGGGGGCTGGGCCGGCGGCACGGAGTTCCACCTGCTCAACCTGGGGGTCGCGCCGGCAACCCGGAGGCAGGGGACCGGCCGGGCTCTGGTCCGTGCCGTTCTGGCCCGGGCTGCGGCCCGGGGGTGCCGGCGGGCGACGCTCGAGGTCCGCTCCTCGAACGAGGGCGCCCGCCGCCTCTACGAGTCTATTGGGTTCCGTTCGGCCGGCGTCCGTCCCCGGCACTACCCGGACGGCGAGGACGCGGTTATCTACTGGCTGGACGGGCTCGAGAACGCCGCCCGCTAAGGCCCCGAAAGGACCTTGAGGCCGGTCAATCCGCAGGCGTGCTCGCCGAACGTGCCTGCGTCGGAAGCACCGGTCGCCGCCCCTTCCACCGCGCCTCCCATCAAGTAGACGCGGACCGTTTCGCCGCCGGCGTCCAGCTCGGCGACGCGGCAGTCGGCGGGATAGCCGTCGAGGACAAGCAGGTGCTCGGCCGGCAGGAGCGCGACCGCCCGGGTGTAGGTCGCGCAGCGCTGAACGCCGAACTCCTCGACCCGGATGGCGCGCACGGAGCCCCAGGCCCACAGGAAGCGGCCCGTCGGATCGGTGTCGACCACTTCCATGGTCTTGCGCGGGATCAGCTGCCCCGGTGCCGCCGCCTGGGGAACGCAGAAACATCCGTAGAACCGCCAGCGATCCGCGGACACCTCCTCGGCCCGGCCGGCTTCCCAGAGCTGGCACAGCGCGTCGAGCGCGATGGGCGACAGCGAACGCGAGACGGGGTCGTAGACGGCGAATCGTTCGGGATCCCGGAAGGCGGCCAGCCATCTCCCGTCGGCGAGAGGCGCAGCGGAGCGGAGCGACCGGTGGATCATCTCGCGCTCCACGCGCCAACGGCGGGACAGGCAGGCAGCCCAGCCCGCGGTCGACACCATGACACCTCCGCCGGGGAGGCCGTACAGGCCGGTGGGCCGCGGCGGCGCCGCGGCGTCCGCGACGGAAAGCTGGCAGGCGGCCCGGACCTGTCCCGCGGGGTCCACGACCAGGATCCGGCTGAACCGGCCGGACGACCACTGGGCCACGAACGTCGTGCCGTCCGCGGAGCGGGCGAACTCGGCGAGCGTCCCGCCCGGCCGCAGCCGGCACTCCCAGACCGTGGCGCCCGCCGGAGTCAGCTCGACGAGGCCATCTTCGCCGTGCTCGTCGCCGGACCAGCCGACAAGCAGGTTGCCCGCGGCGTTGAACGCTCCCGGGCGCACTTGCACCGCGACACAGGCGCGGGCCGGCGCCTTCGCGGGGCGCACGGTAGCGGCGGCGGCGTCCGCGTCCCGCACGCTCCCCGCCAAGACGGCGAAGGCAATGCCGGGCACGAGCCAGCGGGAACGCATCATGGTTTCCATACTAGCGCGTCGGCCTTCCGCCGGTATGCGTCGGCTTCGGCCTGATCTCCGGCCCTGCCCGCGGAGGGCCGACCGCTAGAGATCCGCGTGCTGGAGGATTTCCTCGAGGGTCGTGGCTCCCGTGACGAGCTTGTGGAGGCCGTCCTCGTAGATCGACCGCATCCCCGCCTTGCGGGCCGCCGCGCGGATGATCGGGGCCGGGCGCCGTTCCGTGATCAGCTCCCGGATCTCGTCGTCGATCTCGCAGACCTCGGCGATCACGCTCCGGCCCCGGTAGCCCGTGTTGTTGCAGTACCTGCACCCGTTGCCTTTCCAGGCCTTGAGCGGTTTGCCCGCGAGGTCCGGCGGCAGGCCCGGAACATCCATCAGCGGGACCGGGAGCTCGGTCCGGCACCGGGCGCAGATGGTGCGCACGAGCCGCTGGGCGACCACGCATCGCAGGGAACTCGCGATCAGGGCCGGGTCGGCCCCGAGATCGAGGAGGCGGGAGACCGCCGAGGGGGCGTCGTTCGTGTGCAGGGTGGAGAAGACGAGGTGCCCGGTGAGCGAAGCCCGGATCGCGATCTGGGCCGTCTCGAGGTCCCGGACCTCTCCCACCATGATGATGTCCGGATCCTGCCGCATGATGGACCGCAGGACCGCGGCGAAGGTCAGCTCTATGTCCGGGTTGACCTGGTGCTGGGTGATCCCGTCGATCTGGTACTCGATCGGATCCTCGACGGTGACGATGTTCTTCTCGGTGTAGTTCAGGGACGCGAGCACGCTGTAGAGCGTCGTGCTCTTGCCGGATCCGGTCGGGCCCGTCAGGATCACGATCCCGTGCGGCCGGGAGACGTGCCGGCGCAGGATGCCGAGGTCGGCCTGGGCGAACCCGAGCTGGTCGAGGTCCAGCACCACCGCGTGCTTGTCCAGTATCCGCATGACGATCTTTTCGCCGAAGTAGGCGGGATTCACTCCGACGCGGAAGTCGATCTCGCGCCCCTCCACGAGGATGTGAAAGGAGCCGTCCTGCGGCAGGCGCCGTTCGGTGATGTCCAGCTTGCACATGATCTTGACGCGGGATGTGACCGCGGGCGCCAGGCTCAGCGGCACCCGCTGGAACTCCTTGAGGATGCCGTCGACGCGGTACCGCACGGCCATGTGGGTCTTGGTCATCTCCATGTGGATATCCGACGCCCGCCGCTGCAGGGCCTGCAGGACGATCCCGTTGACCGCCTTGACGGCGGGGGCCTGCTCGAGCAGGTCCTCGATGCTCTCGATGTCGAGGCCGAGCTTGCGGGTGAGCTGGACGCCCTGGTCGGTCACGCCCTCGAGCAGACGGTTGATCATCTGCTCGCGCCAGTACTCGTGGTACTCCGCCAGCGTCTTTCGGATCGCTCCGCGGGCGGCCAGCACCGGGATGATCGGCATCCTGACGGCCCGCTGGATCTCCTCCAGGAGGAGGAAGTCCTCGGGCGTAGCCATGGCCACCGTCATCTTCCCGTCCGCGATCGAGACCGGCATGACGGCTCTCTGCTGGGCCAGGTCCTCGGGCAGCATCGTGACCAGCCGTGAGTCCGGGAGCACCTGATCGGCGTGCATGAACGCCACGTTCAGGTGCTCGGCGCGGACCTTGAGCGCATCCTCCTCCTTGAGGTACCCGAGGTCCACGAGGATCTCGTCCACGAGGGCGGAACGGTGCTCCTGTTCGCGTTTGGCTATAAGGAGCTGTTCCTCGGTCACGAGCTTGCGTGCGAGGAGCGTCTTCTCGATGTCGGCTTGGAGAGGCATATTCAAGGACCTCTAGACGACCATTATAGAGGGCTCGATAGATGGCTCACATCGAGAGGAGGATCCGGAGGGCGTAGAAGAGATCCTGCGTGCCCGCGAGACTGCCCGGGAAGGTCACCCCGCGGGCGTTGGACACGAAGGCGTCGATTGCCTGTCCGCCGGCGGGGAGCCGGATGCCGGCCGCCCACGGCTTCTTCCACTTCAGCGGATTCTTGATGAGGAACCCGATCTCGCCGAGGAAGGAGGCGCCCCGCCAAGCCGGGGACTCCGCGCCGAAGACGATGGCGTGGGTGTTCGTCCGCGTCCCGACGTCCCGCAGGTAGCGCTCGGCCACCGTAGCCCGGGCACCCATCACGACGCCCGCTCCCGCCGCAAACTCACCCCAGACTGTCCGGTTGACGGCAAAGGAGTACCGCCCGTCGTCGAACCGCGTCCGGTCGTAACCCCGCGTGAATCCTGCCGCGAACGCCGCGCCGCCGGTGAAACGTCCCCGGCTCCGGAGGGGCAGCCCCAGGCGAAGGGCGGCCTGGAACACGTCGGCGTCGTGGCGGCCGCCGGCCCCCGGCCAGTCCACGCGCGCATGATCGAACCCTCCGGCTCCCGCCAGTTCCAGCCCCCCAGGCATCCCCTCGGCGAATCCGACACCGAGGATGGGATAGTTTCCCCGGAACGCGGATTCCAGGGACAACACCTGCGTGTCGCGGGCCAGCACGGAGACGGACGGGAGCAGGAGGCCCGGCCGCGGCACCGGGGCACCCCGGCCGGCCTCGGACGGGTCCGCGGCCGCCGCCAGCGCCGCCAGTCCCAGCGCGAGTACCGTCACTTCACACCGGGAGCGGCCAAGCCGAGTGCGAGCATGACCGCGAGCATGGGGCCGGCCATGAGCAGGGGGCTCGCGACCAGGCCCCAACCCAGCCAAAGCGCGAGGGCGGCCACCCCGATGCGGGCTGTCGGGTCCGCGCGCCTGGAGTTTCGGCGTCTGCCGAAACTCCACGGGTCGCCTCGACCCGAGAGTACGGCGAGTGCGGCGGCCACGAGGAGGACGAGCGCCGCGGTCGTCACGACGCCGCCGTCGGTCAGGTGGTGGCGGTAGAGATCCGGGGGGTCGAGTGCGGCATCGGGGGGGCTGGTCTTCAGCCAGCGCGGCGTGAACTCACGGAACTGCCCCGGGCCCCAACCGAAGACCGGATGCTGGGTGAATGCCAGCCGGGCGGCGGCGGCAAGATCCGCGCGGGACACCGGGGAGACCGTCCGTCCGGCCAACCCCACGGCGAGGAGACCGGCGGCCAGCGCGGCTCCGGCGAGCAACGGGCGGAGGCGGCTCTGCCTGTCGCGTGCCGGGAACGCGCTTCGCAGGCACAGAGCGAGCAGGGCCGCCCCCGCCGGCCCGAGCGCCGCGCGCAGGGAGGCAGGGAAGTCCCACGGGGCGGCGAGCGCCGCGACCAGCCAGGCGCTCGCGTATGCGAGAAGCGCCCAGCCGAGGAGATCCAGCCGGGTCGTGCGCGTCCAGGCTCTCCATCCGGCCGTGGCGAGCGCCGCGACCGCGGTGAGGGCGCGCAGGCTCACGGGCACGCCGGCGGCGGTGAACAGGACGGGGGAGCCGCCGAACGGCAGTTGCACGACGAGGGCCGCGAGCAGGGCAACCAGCATCGCGTTCAGGATACCATGGGACATCATGGCTGGAGCCCTTCGCGCTCTCTGCTTCGACCTCGACGGTCTCCTCGCGGACACCGAGCCCTTCTACTTCGAGGCGCATCGGCGGGTCTTCGCGAAATACGGCGTGAACCTGACGATGGAGGAGTACGCGCGGCGGTGGATCATCCGCGGCGAGCGGACCGTCGGCGCCGCTCCCGCGATGGGGATCACGGAGGATCCCGCGATCCTTGCCGCGGACGCACGGGCGCTCTATCGCACGCTGGTACGCGAGGGTGTGAAGCCGATGCCGCATGCGGTCGAGACGATGCGCCGGGTCGCGGTGCGGTTCGCGACCGTTCTGGTGACGAACACGCCGGGGCCGGAAACGGAGATGATCCTGGCAAAGACGGGACTCGCGCCGTACCTCCACCACCTGGTGCCGCGCGAGGGGTACGCGGATCCCAAGCCGGCTCCCGACTGCTACCTTGCGGCGGCGCGGCTAGTCGGGCAGCCCGTCAGCGAGTGCTTGGCGATCGAGGACTCGCCGCGCGGGGTGCGCGCCGCCCTGGCCGCCGGGATGCGCTGCGTGTGGATTCCGAACGAGTACACGCGGCTCGGGGATCCGCCCGGCGGCGTCCTGGCGACCCTTGGCAGCCTGGCGGAGCTGGACGTCGATGCGATCGCGGCGAGCTGGTCTTTGAGCTAGAGGGAGTTCAGGAACTCGGCTAGGCGGATCGTGTCGTCCCGGAGCATCACCGCCGGGACTTCGACTTCGGCGACCACCGCGGGCGTCAGACCCTTGAGATGCGCCTTCTCCCGCTTGAGCGCAAGGTTCACGGTTTCCCCGGTGGAGAGCGTGACGGGCAGGCGCTCGACCGGGATCCCGTGCTCGACCTCCCCAGCGACGAACGCCACACCCTCGAGCGCGTGGAGTTCGAGGTATTCGACGGCCGTATGGGTCTCGAGCGGCGTGGGGTAGTGAAGGGTCAGCTCGGACTTGTGACAGAAGACCTCGAAGGCCAGCACCTTCTCGGACTGCCGGTACCGGTCGAACTCATGGCCCGCCCCCGCGCTCGTCAGGAGATCGAGGAACTCCTCCGAATCCATCCGCTGGACGAAATACGAGACCGATCCGGAAGGATGGCCGGTACCGTCGTCCCCGACCGGGAACTTCCACAGGCAGGGCACTGCGGGAGGGAAGGCATAGGTGTTGCTTCCGCCCAGCTCGTGCAGGGCCTTGTCATCGACCGCGATCCCGGTGTTGTGAAGCCGGCCCCACTTCACGTGCACCCGGTGCGGATGTTTGGCGTACCGGGCCTGCACGTAGGCGTCGATCGCGTCGTCGCGCGAGTTCAGCCGGGCCGCCCGGTTCGTGACGGCGTTGAGGAAATCCCCGGTGGTCACGTCGCGGTAGATCTCGCCCACCGAGAGGCCGATGCCGATCCCGAGCCCGACCTTCGGGTGGGCGGCGCCCTGGACGGACAGGATCACGCGCTTGAAGGCGTCCATGGCGGGATGGCAGTAGGCCCGCCCGTCGCCGATTTCCTTGCGCCACAGGGGCTCGAGACCTGTCTCGTTCGCGACCTTGAGCATCCGGCCGTAGATCTCGAGGGCGTTCGAAAGGGTCTGCTGGGTGGACAGCTCCGTGGACCCGACGACATCGATGAAATAGACGGCGGCGCGGTTGGCTGTCCCCAGGATGAGCGACGGAAAAACGTCGTCGTAGCAGACCGCCGCATTCTGGCCCCACTTGTCCCGGAGTTCCCATTCCGCGTACATCTCCGCGTTGTCGAGCGGCGGCAGGGGGAGATGAGCCAGGATGTGATAGTCGATGCAGTCGGTCTTGAACTTCCGGTATGACTCGAGCAGCCTCGGGATCCCGGGCCGCCATGCCCGGCCCGGCAGGGACCGGGCCACCTCGCGGCGGCGCTTGAGGGCCCGAGACGTCCTCCGCCAGCGCCGGCAGACGGGGGATCTGAAGCGCCGCCAGGGGAACCATACCATGCTGCCCGTCCCGAGCACGGCCGCTACCGCCCCGGCGATGCCGAGGGCGAGCAGAAGCCGGGCTGGCATGTCGGGGTCGGCGAGCTTGCGCTGGATCTCGCCCCAGGCGGGCGGGACGAGGAGCCACGGCAGGAAACCGCCGGCCGCAACCAGGCCGAAGAGGACACCCATGGTGATCAGGAATCTCCGGCGCGCCTTGGCCTCGAGCTCGTCGAATATCAGACGGTCATGCCACGCCTCGAGCGCGTCGTTCACGCGATCCTGCAGGCCCTTCCCCGCCTCCGGATCCTTGAGGATCCCCGGCAGCTTGCCGCTGAAATGTTCGTCGAGCTCCCGGACTAGGGCCAAGTGCAGCGAATATGGATTGTCGGATTCCAGGATCTGCTCGGCTAGGTCGCCGATGTCCGGAGGAGGCGAGGCGCGGCGCAGGGCGAATGGGGCCAGGGGATTCGCGAGCAGGCGGAGAACCGTCCGGCCGCGCCGGACTCCGGTCATGAGCCGCGAGGTCCACGTCACGAGCTGGTCGTTGAGATCGGTGAACGCCTCCCTGATCTTGGTGGGGGCGACCAGGCGCCGGTATATCTCGTCCGCGAGAACGCGCATGGCCTGAAGCAGGGTTGCCAGGAAGAACGGATCGCCGGTGTCGCTCGTGCGCTCTTCCACCTGGGCACGCCCGAGGAGGCCGAGTTTCCGGAATGAACCACCTTCGCCGGCTCCCACCATGGCGTCCTTGAGCACGCCGAAGCCGCCCTTGGTGAAGAGCTCCTTCGTGACCGTCACGTAGAAGGCGGAGGGAAAGACGAACCGCATGTTCCTTAGCCCAGCCGGCAGGTCGAACGTGTCCTCTTCCGCCGGAGGCGGTTCCTTGAGGATCTTGCCCTGGTCGGTGCGGGCGGCGTGGCGCTCGGCCGGCAGTTTCTCGTGGCTCTTCCGGACGGCGTCGACGAGATCTCCCAGGTGAATGCGTGACGCGAGGTCGCTGAGGCTGTGGACCTCCCCGGGCACCACGACGGAAACGAACACGGTACGCTCGAGGACAGCATCCTCCCAAGCCAGGAGCCTGATCCTCTCGGTCACCGTGACGGTGCCCGCGACCGGTTCCATGCCTCTATTCTAGAGGTCCGGCGGCGGGACGGGCTATGGCTTGCCCATCCATGGGGGGCTTCCTAGGGCATCGTGACCGGGCGGAACCGCCCGGTGGCCGAGGACTCGCGCGCCCTCAAGCACGTGAGCGCGCTTTCGATTCCGGCCGTTATGGGGGTCCTGGAGGGGCCAAGGCCATGGAGGACCTCGAGGAAGTTGCGGCAGAGCACGGCGTCGCCCCCGAAGTGAGCCTCCCCGCCCGGGAGCTTCACGGCCTCGGTGCCGCGCCCGTCGTGCCATCGGATGAGCAGGTGCCCGGCGTACCAGTCGAACTCGAGAGTGCCGCGGTAGCCGTAAACCCTGGCGCCCCGCCGCGCGGCCGTGCCCCGGGCGAAGAAGTTCTGGTGGTAGACGGCCTGCGCCCCGTTCGCGTACTCGACGAGGCAGGCGCCCAGGTCCTCGTTCCGGATGCCCTTCGCGTATACGCACATGCGCCATTCCCGCCAGCCCGCGCGGGAGCCCTTGGGGATCATGGACTTTGGGTTGAACGGGCTCTCGGGGCATGCCTTCCGCTTGCGGCAATCCATGCAACGCAGCCCGAAGGGGCGGTCGCCGCCCCAGACCCGGCGGGCGTTCATGGCCGCGACCCGCTTCGGGCGCGATCCTGCCAGGTACGCGATGTAGTCGAGGTCGTGCGTGGCCTTCTGCAGCCAGAGCCCGCCCACCTCGTCCCAGTTCCGGTACCAACCGCCGAAGTAGACGTCGCCGTACGGCACGTCGTTGAACGCGACGATCTGCTCGATCGGGCCCAGCTTCCCGGACTCCACGATTCTTTTCGCCCGGGCCACGAGAGGGGACACGCGCAGGGGGAACGAGACCACGACCGGGGGGGCGTTGCGGCGCCGGAAGGCGGCGGCGAGGGCTTTCAGCTGACTGAGCGAGATCGCGACCGGCTTCTCGAGAAAGAGCGGGAGACCGCGCTTCGCGACCTTTACCGCCATCGGGGCGTGCAGGTAGCACCGGGTGCCGATCATGATCCCGTCGAGATCGCGCCGCGCGAGCAGGGAGTCCTCGCCTGGGTGGAAGACCGCGTTCCCGAGGAGCTCCAGATGCTTGGCGCGAAGCGCCTCGCCCTGGGGGTCCGCGACCGCGACGATCCGGAACCTGCGGTCCATCCGCGCGCACTCGCCCGCCACGCCCGAGATCCGGCTCCCGCATCCAATGATCCCGATCCGCAGCGGTTTCATGACGACTCGCAGAACCTGACGATCCAGCGGACGCGCTCGAGCATGGCCTCGGAGGCGCCCTGCGGGAACTCGTCCGAGATCCCGAGCACGAGGCGGGGCGAAAAGAGCTTCACGACCTGGCGAACGCAGGACTCGAATTCCTCTTCCGTGTGGTACGGCATGAAGAGCAGGGCCGGGACGCCGTCGAGCAGGACCTTGTCCCCGATCGCGTCCTTCATCTCCTCGACCGTGACATCCCCCTGCGGTTTGGGCGTGAGCGCCTCGAGCCCGTCGAAGGGGAGATCCTTGAGGTAGGGCAGCAGGGGCTTGAAGTAGCCGTCGATGTGCACGTGCGTGAAAATGCCGTTCTTGCGCAGTCCGCCCGAGCGCTTCTCGTAGTACGGGAGGTAGTACTTCTCGAAGTACTTCGGCGACAGCAGGGCCGAGTGCACGTTCTCGCCGAAGTTGACGATATGGACGACGTCCCGGTTGGCGGCGAGCTCGTCGTACAGCGGTTCGTAGGAGGCGTCGATCGCCTTCATCGCGTCCTCGACGACCTGCGGGATCTCGGCGAGGGCGACGACGAGGTCGTCGAGCGTGGACCAGGACTGCGCGAGCGCCTGGTAGGGCATCTTGGGCACCCAGAACTGCGGTTCCCCGCGGTCGCCCAGGTTGGCGGCGCCCTCCAGGAACGCCTTGCGGTTGAAGTGGTGGGAGGTCCGCGCGCACAGCCACGTCAGCGCCTTGAGATCCTGCTCGGTCGCCACCATGAACTTGACCGTCCGCCAGCTCTTGTCGGTCGTGAGCTGGCTCTCCTGGACGAGATTCCCGAACGGCGTCTCGATTGTCTGGGACGCGTTCTCGCCGTCCCCCGTGTACCGGACCTTGACCTCCGGCGAATGCCGGGTCTCGATGGGGTAGGGCATGCCGGTGTAGTAGTGCGTGTACCGCATCGACACCCTGAGATCGTCGTAGAAATCGAGCAGGGACATGCTCCGGAGCCGGGAGGATATGTCGCCCAACCGCTGGTGCATGTCGTACCAGGGCTCGATCCGGGGCTGGAAGAAGACATGCGGGTTCGGGCGGCCCGCAAAGACGTTCAGGTTCATCTCGCGCTTGGTCACGGCGTCATCTCCCTCTGGTGGCCTCCCGGCATCTCGGCTATGATAGCGCCGGTTTCAATACCGTGACGATCTGGACGTCCGATCCTCATCCGGCAAGGAGCAGCCCATGGAACACATAGCCCCATCGCTTTTCATGCTCGGCGGGTTTGGCACGCTCATCGTCGCCATCGCCGTGCTCATCTTCCTCTACAACTCCATCGCCATCGTCGGCGGCGACCAGATCGCCGTCCTCGAGCGGCGGTGGCTGGGCAAGGGCATGCCCGAGGGGCGCGTGGTGGCCATGCGCAACGAGGTCGGCGTGCAGGGGCGCATCCTGGGTCCCGGCCTCCACCTCCTGATCCCGTTCCTCTACACCGTCGAGAAAGTCCCGCAGATCAAGATCGGCGAGGACGAAGTCGGGATCGTCGATGCCATCGACGGTAAGCCGATCCCGCCGGGCCGCATCTTCGCCAAGGTGGTCCAGGGCCACAACCTCTATCAGGACGGCGAGGCCTTTCTGACCAACGGCGGCGAGAAGGGGCCCCAGCTCCAGATCCTGCCCCCCGGCCTCTACCGCGTGAATCCGTACCTGTTCAAGATCGCGAAGGTCTCGTCGATCGACATCCCGAGCTCGCGGATCGGGCTCGTGATGGCGAGCGACGGGGAGCCGATCCCGCCGGGGCGCCTGCTCGCGCGGCGCGTGGACGGCCACGACAACTACCAGAACGGCCAATCGTTCCTCGAGAAGGGCGGGCAGAAGGGCCCCCAGATCGACATCCTCCTCCCGGGCACCTACCGGATCAACACCAAGCTCTTCCACGTCGAGATCCGGGATGCGACCGTGGTTTCCACGAAGAAGGTCGGGCTCGTGACGGCCCGGGACGGCGAGCCGCTCCCGACCAACGAGTACGTGGCCAAGCTCGTGACCGGGCACCGCGAGTTCCAGGACGCGGCAGGCTTTCTCGCGAGCGGCGGCCAGCGGGGGCCCCAGCTCGGGTTCCTCCGCCCGGGCACCTACTACATCAATCCGCTCATGTTCGACGTGGCCCCGGATTCGGTGGTCGACATCGAGCGCGGGTTCGTGGCCGTCATCGTGTCGAACGTGGGGCTCGATCCCGCCGAGTCGCCCAAGTTCAAGGCGGCGGTGTCGTCGGGGGCGGACCCGCTCCGGGCCGGCATAGAGCGGTACGTCGTCGACTCCGGCTACCGGGGGATCCAGCGCGAGGTCGCGGGGCCCGGGACCTACTACCTCAACAAGCTCGCGTACATCCCGTACATCATTCCGACCACGAACATCACGATCGACTGGGCGGACGAAGCCTCCAGCGGCGGGCGCGGCCCGAGGATCTTCAACCCGCTCGCGATCGTGTCCAAGGACGGGTTCGAGATGACGATCTCGGTCAAGGTCATCATGCGCGTCCTGCCCGAGCAGGCGCCGCAAATGGTGGCCCGCATCGGGACGATCGAGAACCTGATCGAGCACGTGATCCATCCCCTGATCGACTCGTCGTTCCGCAACCAGGCTTCCTCGTCCGAGGCGATGAAGTTCATGCAGGACCGGCACGAGGAACAGCAGAAGGCCGAGATGCACATTCGCGAGGAGCTCGAGCGCTACCATGTCCAGTGCGTGAGCGTGCTCATCTGCCAGATCGTGCTCCCCGAGCGGCTCATGGAGACGCTCACGAACAAGGTCGTGGCGGCCCAGCAGATGTCCATGTTCGATTCCCAGAAGCAGGCCGAGGACCGGCGCCGGGAGATGGAGAACACGAAGGCGCAGGCCAACCTCCAGCCCTCGCTCGTGAAGGCCGAGATCGACGTCCAGATCGCGAACCAGAAGAAGCAGGAGGCCGTCATCCTCGCCGAGGGGCAGGGGACCTCGACCCGGCTCCAGCAGGAGGGGATCGCGGCGGGCATCTCGGCGGTCGGCAAGGCCGAGGGCGAGAAGATCCGGGCCATCGGGCAGGCCACGGCCGAGGCCTACGCCAAGCAGGCCTCCGCGGTCGGCCAGACCCCGCTCGCCCTGATCGAGATCATGAAGCGGGTCTCGGAGGGGAACGTCAAGATCACGCCCGACATCGTGGTGTCGGGCGGCGGCGACGGCGGGGGCGGCGCGTCCGCGAACATGCTCGCCGCGTTCATGGGCTCGATGATGGCCGGTACGCTCAAGCCTCCGGCATCCGGGAACCCTCCTAAGCAGGCTTGACGCACCCGGTCGCGAGGTCCGATCTCAGAGGAGTTGGCGGAATTCCTCGACGGTCAGACCGGTGTCCTCGTCCGTCCTCATTCTTTCCCTCTCCCCTCCTGGGGAGAGGGCCGGGTGAGGGGTTCCATCCCGGGGGGATCGCCATGCCGCCGTGCTTCGCGGTAGAATTGAGTTAGGAAGCCCTATGAACTACCTGGAGCGCATCCACGTCGACCCCGCGATCTGTCACGGCCAGCCGTGCGTCAAGGGAACCCGCATTCCGGTGTGGCTGATCGTGCAGTACCTTGCCAACGGGGACACGGCTGACGAAGTCGTGGCGGAGCTTCCGACGCTGACCCGTGAGGATGTCCAGGCCTGCCTGACCTACGCCGCCGAGCTCACCCGCGAGCGTGTCATTCCCGTGGAGGTCAGGCCCTGAGTTCGAAGCTGAAGCTGGACGAGAACCTCAATCCCGCCTGGACCACGATTCTGAAGGAAGCAGGGCACGACGCCACCTCCGTTTCTGCACAGAAGCTGGCGGGAGCTGTTGGCTCAGTCCGTGATAGCGACCACTCGGATTCCCTGCGGACGGTGGATGGGCTTTGACGGCTTCTCGAGGGTGACGAGCTCTTCGGCTCCCACAAGGAGCGCACCAGCCACATGGAGCGCGTCGCGGGCCCCGAGTCCATACCGGTTTGCCTCCACCAACGCCCGTTGGACGAGCCGTTCGTCGACTTCCGCCCACCGGGAAACCGCCGCAAAGAAGGCGTTGTAGAACTGCACCTCGGGTTCCTTGCGATGGTACGTGGCCTTGGGCAGGACTTCGAGCTTCACGATGCCGCTGGATGCGAAAGCCCGTGCCGGGTCATCCAGAATGTGGATCGCCCGCCGTTGGAGCGGATGACTGCCTCTGGCGGCCGCGATCAGCACGCCCGAATCCACGAAGGTGAGCTTCACCGAGGATTCAGCTACCCCACCGCTTGGAGATCTCACGCCTGATCGCCGCAGCGCTCAGGAGCGGTTCACCCGAACGCACGATCCTGCCGCGTAACCGGAGCAGTTCCCTGCCCAGGGGCGTCCGCGCATTGGGAGTTCCGCCGTTGGGGGGGCCGTTGCGGTGGCGCCCAAGAGAAATGCGCGCCGCCATCTTGATCGTCGCCTTGTCAATCACCTTGGGCATTGCTTCCTCCCAACCGAGGTGAACGTCTGAAGTCACCGATCCAGTGAGTGACCTGCATCATACAGTGTTGCACGAGTGCCGGTTGGCGACGGTCAGGTACCCCTCGAGAGCGTCCAGCAGGTTCTGCTTGGCCTCCGAGAGGGTCTCGCCTTCCGAGATGCACCCCGGCAACGCCGGAATCCAGGCGGTGTAGCCGCCCTCTTTCTGGGGTTCGAAGACCGCGTTGATCTTCATGCCTTTCAGGATAGCATCTGGAGCATGCGGG
>Ga0315294_10001444_pt1 | contig 25825 bp, 26 predicted proteins | sample YL17G13_40_MG_FD_203626 | JGI IMG/M metagenome (GOLD analysis project Ga0315294, IMG submission 203626) | Sediment microbial communities from Yellowstone Lake, YNP, Wyoming, USA - YL17G13_40 | ecosystem: Environmental > Aquatic > Freshwater > Lake > Sediment | place: USA: Wyoming | collected... | reverse complement strand
GCATTGGGCAGAGTAGTTAAAATCTGTTTTCCTTGGAGATTAACTAATTTAATCTGGGTTATATATGGCCTATCTTTTATATATTCATCTAACTTCTCAATTATAGGGGTGATATCCTGGTCATACTCACTCAAGAAAAAAGCCATAGATGCCTCGGACTTGGTGGACAATTCCTTGACGTTACCGATACAGCGGTCTAAAAATTCATCCATCTGCCCGATAGTATTATCTACGACATTGGTTAACTGTTGGTTGGCCTGACGCAAAAAGAAACGGGAGGCATTAATATATGCGAAGCCGCCTAGAACAATGAGGGGGATAGAGGTAAGCAATAGGTAAGAGACAAAAAGCCTTACCCTAATTTTCATAGCTTTTCTTCCGTTTATTTAACAATTAATTTATAATATTAACCTGTTTAATTTATTTCTTAGGAACAGGGTATACGTAATTTTCTACGGCTATATCTTTTGGCCAAACCGTAACTAATTTTCCCCCTTTAACTTGCCTGGCCAGGGTGGATACCTTATTTTGATTGGTAAAATTTTCGAAATCTTCAAACTTAACCGGCCCAAAAGGAGTCATCAAATTAGTCTCTTTTAACGCTGCTATCAGGTCTTCTTTGCTTAAGGATTTCGTTCTTTCTAAGGCATCAGCCAAGACATAAATTGAAGCATAAGCTTCGGTAGCGTGATATGTAGGCTCTCCGTATTTTGCCCGAAATTTTTCCACAAATTCTTTTACTCCTGGATATTTAACGTCCGGCGCCCAAAGGTCGGCGGTCACTAGATATTCGGCTGCTTCACCTGCTTCTTTGGCAAATTCAGACAAGGCAAAACCTGCTGCGCCACCGGTAAATATCTTTGGCCGGATATCCAATTCTTTTGACTGCTTAACCAGAAGAATAGCATCCATCAAATAAGAGACCATAAATACCGCATCCGGCTTCTGCAGCTTCATCTCCAGTAACATTGGTCTATAGTCTGTTGACTTGGCGGCATAAGACTTATCAAATACTATCTTAATCCCTTCCTTCTCGCATACCTTTCTCATTACCGCGGATAAACTCTTACCATAGTCCGTATCCTCATATATAATCGCCATAGTCTTAGGCTTTACCACAGTCAGTAAAAAATCTTTCAACCCCGTAATATACTGGCTCGAGGAAGGGCCTACTCTAAAAACGTTCTTCCATCCCTGTTGGGTTATTTTATCTGCTGAAGGAGTCGGACACAGGTAAGGAACACCGTATTTCTGCACGGTCTCTCCTATCTTCGTACCTTCGGAACTGGAGTATCCTCCCAAAATAATGGGATATTTATCTTCATTAATAAATTTCTCCGCTAATTGCCCGGCCTTATCTACAACGCTCTCCGTGTCTTCAAAAATCAATTCTAATTTCTTGCCTTGCAATATCCCCTTAGTAATTCCGCCCTTAGCATTAATTTCTTCTTGAGCAATAGAACATCCGTTTTTCATCAACTCGCCAAATTTTTTCTGAGCCCCGGAAACGGGAACGATAACCCCTAATTTAACCGACTCTTCGGCCATAAGCCCAGAAACACACAGGCCCAAGACTAGAAATAAAATCAAAACAATTCTTACTCTCATACACCCTCCTTTTTTAAAAATATTCAGGCTGTCGTGAAATCACTCCAGTCTATGATTACACAGATTTTTTCTCTGCGCTATCCCTATTTTATTCTCCGATAACTTTTGCCGCTCCTTTTAAGATTAAGCGCTTAGCAGAAACCTTTGCCCCTATTGCATCTGCGGTCTTCAGATTAACGGCTAAATCGTAGGTTTTTAAAGTCTCAATAGGTATATCACTAGGCTTTGCCCCACGGAGCACCAAAGCTACTTTTTTTCCCGCTAATTCTCCGAGCCTAAATGAATTTGCCGATAGTGTCAATAAGACCCCTTTTTCCAACTTATCTTGTGTGTGGGCTGCAGTAGCAATGTTGGATTTGTTAGTAACTTCCAAGATAGCCCCTAAACCTTTACTTACTGTACTACTTCCGGAGATGAATATGGAATCAACACGTCCTACCAAAGAACGAGTAACCTCTCCTGTCTCCTCAGGTTTAGTTACATTAGCACCTATTACTGTAAAGCCCATTTTACCTTGCAGTTTCCTAAACTCCTCTAACTGCAGGACAGAATTCTTTTCTTCTTCATTATACAAAACTCCTATCTGCTTAGCAGGACAAACCTGTTTAAGTGCATTCACGATGGCACTCATGTCTACCCAGGAACTTGCACCCGTGACATTAGTACCTGAGCTTTCCCAACTTTTAGCCACTCCTGCACCAACAGGATCAAAGATCATAGCACAAACAATGGGAATATCTTTGGTTTCCTTATAAACCCCGACAACGCTTGATGTGCCCACAGCTACGATTAAATCCATCTTCTTTTCCAAAAACTCCTTGGTTATCTCAGTTACTTTCTCTTTGCTGCTGTCGGCGCTACGACTGTCAAAAATAACTTTGCTTTCGTCAAATCCTTCTTTCTTTAATTGCTCAATGACTCCCTTTACGCCCTCAGGATAACCTAATTCGTCGCTATACCTAATGATACCTATCTTAATTTTTCCCTGAGCAAGTGCTCCAGAAACAAAAAACAATCCCAAGGTTAATCCCAACAAAATCAAAATAAATAATCTTCTTCCCATACACCCTCCTTTTTTTAACAATTACAGCTGCTTCAGCAAAATTCTGTTTTAAGGCTGTTGATTGCCATCAGATTTTAGAAAAGATTACACACCTCGCCTGCTCTGGCAGGCAGGGATTTTTCTGTCGAAGATTTAATCGGTGCAATCTGCCTTTTCCCGCTAGACGCGGGATCCCGCTAGATAAAAGATTGTTGAGCGGGATAATCTACGTAATCATAAAATATTATTTTTGTGAAGCCCTATAAAAATATTCTGCTCTCTCATTACTAATTAACTACTTAACAACTTCGGTAGCTGTCTTTAAAATACCGAGGGGGATTTTCATCCCTATTTTTTCTGCGGTCTTGGTGTTAATAATCAAATCAAAGCTTTTTAAAGTCTCGCTGGGGATGTCCGTAGGTTTTTTGCCCGCAAATATCTGGAGTGCCTTTTCTCCAGCTAACTCTCCTAATTTATAGTAATCAGGCCCTAATCCTACTAAAGCTGAATCCTTATCTTTTCTCTTCGCTAAATCTGTCATGGCAGTAATAGAAGGGAGTTTTTTATCATTGATAGCCGTTAGCAAGATATCTTGGTTGGCCTTTATCGCGCTCACCGCAGACAACCACACCGCATCGACTTTCTCATCTACTAAGGTGCGCATAGCACTTTCCAAATCATCCTTAGTAGTAAAGTCAGCGGTTACTAAGGTAAAGTCAAAATCCTTTTCCATGGCCTTGGCTTGGTCTTTCCACATAACTGAATTTCCCTCTTTAGGATTGTGGATCATCCCCAAACGCTTAAAATTCAAAATCCTCTTCAAGGCTTTAAGCTGTGCGTCTACTGGAACCGCATTACTAGCTCCCGTAAAATTATTCCCTGAGTGTTCCCAGCTCGCAACAACCCCAGAGCCTACAGGGTCTGAAACTATACAATAGACGATAGGGACATCTTTAATCATATCTTTTAAAACCTGGGAAACCGTGGTGCCAAAACTATAGATGAGGTCTATCTTAGAGGTATCCAGACCCTTGATTATCTCCACTAACTTATCCTTTTTTTCATCAGCGCAGTAGTCTTGCCAATTAATCTCAAATCCCGATGCGTTTAATACCTTCTCAAATGCCTCCTCAGACCTGTCTTTAAAACGCCAACGCAACATAACCACAGTCTTCTTCTCTTTGGCGAAAACCATCTCTGTTACCAGCCCAGTTGTTAGCATTAAAAACGCAAGTAAGACGATAAGGGCCTTAGTCGACAAAAAATTTCTTTTCCACATAACCCTCACTCTCCTTTCTGGTTAATATATTAATACTTTATACTAAATCCAATTTTACCGTAAGTCAAATAGTTTTACAGCTGTAATATGTAATTTGTAACGTTACTCTTTTAGCCATTTTTATATCTTATATAATCCTGAATAATCTTTTTGTGGTCAAAGGCAAATTCTAAGTTTTTAATGTCGCCTAACTTTACCACCTTCAATTTCGCGGCATCATCCCCTGCTTTAGGTTCGCCTTTGGCAGAAGCAATAAATACTGTGGCAACCGTATGAAAGCGCGGGTCGCGATTAGGTTCGGAATAAGTATGAAATTGCTTTACGCCTGTTAAATCGAGCCCGGTCTCTTCTTTTGCCTCTCTTATTACTGCTTCTTCTAAACTCTCTCCGTAATCCACAAAACCGCCGGGCAAGGCCCAGCCAAAAGGCGGGTTACTTCTTTCAATCAGTACAATCCCTTCATCTAATTCGATAATCGCATCAACCGTAGTAAAAGGTCCGTTCTGCAGTTTATTGGTTATATATTCCAGGTAACTGAAAACTGTTTGGTTAAATATGCCAAACGCCTCTTGGTCATACAGGCAAAAAATAACTTCTTTTAAGTTAGATTTCTTTTCGCGCAAATGCTTAAATACTTCCTGGGCCATAATCTTGGCGCAAGCTACAAGAGAAAAGCCTCCCACACCACAACCTAAGGCAGGAAAGGCCAGAGAATTTATTTTTAATTCTTCGGCTATTTTCAAGGCATTCCTACAAGAATCCCTAATTTTTACTTCATCGGTCTGAAAATCCATCCCCATAGTCGCGGCGTGAATAACATATTTAGAAGGCAGGTTACCTGCGCAAGTAAAAGTTGCTTCACCTATTTTTATCGGGCCTTTCTTTACTGCCTCATCTTCAATAATCTTACCCCCTTTTTTCTTAATTACTCCGGCAACCCCTCCGCCCATCACCAACTTATTGTTTGCGGCATTAACTATCGCATCAACTTTTAACTCCGTAATATCGCCTTGCACAATTTTAATTTCAGTATCTTTTATCTTCATTCCCACTCCTCTTCAATACATTATTTTAGCGGGTCCTGTCTTGTCTGTGCTTTCGCGGGGACGCTTGTTTTGCCCCAGCGTGGCAAAACTGCGCTCGCCTGCGGTGCCTCGCTCTCACCGACTATCGTTTTTAGCGGGTGAACCATGCCCGCTCGGCATCCTCGGACGCCCCGCTCAATCACAGCCAAGCCACCCGCTAAAAAAATAGCAAAATCAATCTTACGAATGAAGATTTTATGCGTTTCGCTGGAGGCACATTAGAAAATTTTCGGCAAAAGTGCGCAAGGATTTACGAAGCGCTGGAGCACGCCTGCCCCACGTAAGTCTACTGGCGGAAGCGCTGAGTAAACCGTAGTGCACGGCGAAAATTTTCAGTGCCGGAAGCGAAACCATAAAATCAACAGATAGCCCCTGCGAGACACACTACAGATTCATTACAAGTCATTCTCCGATTATCTTAATTAAGACTCTCTTACGCCGCTGACCGTCAAATTCTCCGTAAAATATCTGCTCCCACGGCCCAAAATCTAACTTGCCATTGGTAATCGCCACTACCACTTCCCTGCCCATAATCGTTCTTTTTAAATGGCTATCGCCATTATCTTCGCCACTAAGATTATGCTGATATTTATCTTTTCCATAAGGCGCTAATTTCTCAAGCCAGACACTAAAATCCCGATGCAGGCCTTCTTCATCATCATTGATAAATACACTGGCCGTGATGTGCATGGCATTCACTAAACAAACGCCCTCTAATACTTGACTTTTCTTAACTGCCTCCTCAACCTTGGGAGTGATATTAATAAGCTCCTGACGGTTTTTAGTGTTAAACCAGAGATATTCAGTATGGGATTTCATTATTGATTGCTAAATTTGATTAAATCCTCTAATTTCTTTAATGCCCGTCCAGAATCGAGAGATTTCTTCGCCATTTCTATCCCTTCTTGAAAATCTTTCACCGCATCGGCTGCAGTAAAAGCTGCAGCGGCATTGAGAAGAATAATATCTCTTTTTGCCCCTTTTTCTTTACCACTTAGAATATCAATAATTATCTGGGCGTTCTTCAGGGCATCTCCGCCCTTAATCTGTTCTAAGGTTGCCTTTTTAAAACCAAAGTCTTCAGGCTGAATATAGTAAGTTTTAATCTGTCCGTCTTTTAATTGTGAAATCTTGGTCCGACCAATAATACTGATTTCATCAAGACTGCCCTCGCCATAAATCACCAAGGCAGACCTGGAGCCTAAATTTTTTAATACCGATGCCATGGTCTCGGTTAAATCCGGATTATAAACCCCTAGTACTTGCACGTTTGCTCCCGCAGGATTAGTCAAAGGACCTAAGATATTAAAGATGGTGCGTATCCCGATTTCGCGGCGCGGACCTAAGGCGTATTTCATCGCGCTATGATAAAGCGGCGCAAATAAAAAGCCGATTCCGATTTTTTCAATACATTCTTTGACTTTTTCTACGGGTATATCTAAGTTTATCCCTAAACCCTTGATTACATCGGCGCTGCCGCATTCACTAGAAACAGAGCGATTACCGTGTTTGGCGACAAGAAACCCGGCCCCTGCAACGACAAAAGCCGTGACTGTGGAGATATTAAAAGTCTTCGTCCCATCTCCGCCTGTGCCGCAGGTATCAATAATCGTCTCGTAATCCACATTAATTTCGTCCCGGTCAAGGTCAACAATGTTATCCTTATCAACTTTTATCTTGGTGGCTTTTTCCCGCATTACCTTGGCACAGCCGGTGATCTCTTCAATTGTCTCGCCTTTCATGCGCAGTGCAGTAATAAAAGAGGCAATTTGCGCAGGTGTGGCTTTGTCTTCCATAATTTCTCGCATTACCTCTATAGCTTCTTCTTCCTTTAAATTTTCTCTCTTCACTAATTTTTCAATCATCTCTCTAATCATCATAACCTCCGCTTATAGCTGGTTTCCCTTGATAATCTTCGCTGCAGCTTTAAGTGCCTCGATTTTATTTTTTATCTTGCCTATAGCCTGTAATTCCTCGGACTCTTTCAAAATCTTACCAATTAGAGGAGAAGGCGCTAGCTTAAATTTTTTAATCAGGTCATCGCCGGTGATAAGACGCGGGGGTTTCTTTTCTTTTCTTCTCTTAAAATATTCTTTAATTAAACCAAAGGTGACTTTCTCGTGCTGCAACCTCGATTCTTTAGAAGTTAATCTTCCCCTGGTAGAGCGCTGGTCAGCAATGGAAAGTAAAAGCACGCTTATAGCCTCCTGGGCACTATCGCGGAAAAATCTGAATATTGCTCGAGGCGTAATCTCTTCATTATCTGCCAGATAACCCGGCCTTAAATGCCATAAGACCATTTTGGCTAAAGAATCCAGTTCGGCATTAGAAAGTTTCAGGCGCTTGGCAATATTCTCGGTCATCTCTAAACCTATCCTCTCATGGCCGTGGAATATGGTCTTGCCATTTTCATGGCGCAAGGCCTGAGGTTTTCCTATATCGTGCAAAAGCGCACCTAATTTAATTAAGGCGCGGCGTTTTCTTTCGCCGGAAATAACCTCGTCTAAATAATCCCGGATTTCTTTATTATTTTTAAGTTCTTTAATTAATATTTCCAACTGCCTAATCGTTTCAAAAGTATGCTCTAAAACATCAAGATGGTGGTACGGGCCTTGTCTGACTCCCCTCATTACCTCAATCTCGGGGACAATCACTTTTAAAATTTTTAATCTATCCAGCTCTTTAAGATAATAAAAACTAGATGAACTATGCAAAATCTTGAATAATTCGTCGCGAATGCGCTCGAAGGAAACTTCGGATAATTTATTCTTCTTTAATTTGATTAATTCCAAGGTTGGTTTATCTATCTTAAAATCAAACATACAGGCAAAACTGAAGGCGCGTAATATCCTCAAAGGGTCTTCATCAAATCCGCGCTTATTCACTAACCTTATTTTCCTAGATTTTAAATCCTCTATAGCGCCATAAGGGTCAAGGAGTGAACTATCCAAGTTTTTATTAGTAAAATCCTGTAGCTCTAAAGCCAGGGCATTTATGGTAAAATCACGATGTAAAAGGTCCTTTTCTATTGTCTTGCCACGAAAATCCATAAAATCCAGGGTATAAACTTTATCTTTAATTCTTTTTACCAGACGACAGGCGCCATGCTCCTTATCTAAAACGACAAAACCTGCCTTCATTTCCCTAACAAGTTTTTTTCCAAAATTTATCGCCCCCTTCTTCAAACAAAAATCAAAATCCAGGTTATCTTTAATTCGCTTTAAGAAAATATCGCGCAAGATACCGCCTACAAGATAAAGTTTTAGCTTTCTTCTTTTAGCGAATGAATAGACGGTTCTTAATATTTTTTGCTCTTTTAGGCTTTGGCTAAGATGGAATTCCATATTTTGATGGGGCTTATATTTTGAGTATCTTACCGGAAAGGGAATCTAAATCTACCAAGGCAATCGTAGATTGACCGGTTAACCAACCACCGCATTCACCGGGGTTAATGATGAGTTTGTTGCCTTGTTTTATAAGTTCGCTCTTATGCGTATGGCCAGATATAATTAAATCTGCTGCTTCGGTTTCGGGATTGATTTTCTTTATATCGTGGGTTAAGGTAATCTTTTTATTATCAAGCGTGATTCTTAACGGGCCTTCTTGTATCTTGCCTTGCGAGATACCCGCCAAGCCTTCTCTTTCTCCGTCGTTGTTGCCAAATACACCTTGCCAATCGCAAGACAGGGCTTTTAATTTAGGTATGGTAAAAGGGGCGCCAAAATCACCGGCGTGCAAAACAAACCCTACTTTATTTTTATTAAATATTTTGACTGCCTTTTCTATTTTTCTTAAATTATCGTGGGTATCGGAAAGTATTCCTATGATCACCCCGCTCTTCCTTTTTGACTGTTATATGCCCCGCTTCTTCCTTGTTTATTGTTAGGAAGGGCGGGGTTCATTGATTCGGGTTAAATACCTCAGATTGTTTTATTACATCGTCCTCGACAAATATAGGCGCATGCGCCCGCACCGCAAGAGCAATACTATCCGAGGGCCGGGCATCGATAATCTTCATTTCTCCGGATGAGGTCTTAAGCACAAGTTTGGCATGAAAGGTATTCTCTTCTAATTTATCAATAATAATCTTATCAATACTGGCTTCTAAATTTTCAATTGTAGCATGCAGTAAATCATGGGTTAGAGGTCGCGGCGGGTCAAAACCGCTAATCTTTAACTTTATGGCCGATGCCTCTGCCAGGCCAATAACGATGGGTAAAACCCGATTGCCGCCTTTTTCCTTCAAAACAATGAGTTGGTCATGCCTCTTCTCGTCAATCACGATCTTGTTCAACTCCATCTCAACCATGGATGCAATCCCCTTTCTTTAATGAGCAGACAACTTATGGAGCTCTGAAAGAGCGACATAAGTTATAGCGTCCATCATTTTAATCGTCTATCAGCGTCTGCGAATTAAACCCTCGACAATTTTTGAAATAAAGGTTAATTACGGTAGCAACCCTAAACTCAAAAATTGTCAAGGGTCAAATTCAGCCAAACAACTTAGCTTCTACTTTTGTTCTGCTCAAGTTGTGACTTCATTTGACTTTTCTTTTATCCTTATCCAGTATATCTTTCAATTCCACCATAAATTGCCCCACATCCTTAAATTGCCTGTATACCGAGGCAAACCTTACATAGGCAACATCATCCAAGACCTTTAGTTTTTCCATAACCAGCTCACCGATGCGGGAAGAGGAAACCTCGCGGTCAGATTTTTTTTGAATGGCGCGCTCAATCTGGGTGACAATTTCTTCCATCTTCTCCAGGCTAATCGGCCTTTTCTCGCAGGCCTTGGTAATTCCGGCGAGAACCTTCTTGCGGTCAAAATGCTCCCGCCGGCTGTCTTTTTTGATAACCATCAGCGAAACCTCTTCAATATATTCGTAAGTAGTAAAACGCTTGCCGCATTTTAAGCATTCGCGCCTGCGCCTGATGGCTGACTCTTCGGCATTAGCCCGTGAATCTACGACCTTATCTTCTTTATAACCGCAATAAAGGCATTTCATTTTCGCTTCACTCTTATTTTTATTTTTGCTTCTTTTAAAAACTTCTTTGCCAACTTATCGGGATAATCTCCGGAGCTGACGATCTCCTTGATCCCGGCATTAATCAACATCTTAACACAGATAATGCAAGGCTGATTGGTAATATAAAGAACACTATCTTTAGTACTTACTCCGTATAATGCTGCCTGCAAGAGAACATTCTGTTCAGCGTGCAAACCCCGGCAGAGCTCATGACGCTCACCCGAAGGAATTTTTAATTTTTCTCTTAGGCAGCCGATTTCAATACAATGCTTCAATCCTGAAGGTGCGCCATTATACCCCGTAGCCAGAATTTTTTTATCTTTTACCAGAACTGCACCCACCCTGCGCCTAAGACAGGTTGTCCTCTTAGAAACCAGATTCGCCACTTCTAGAAAATATTCATCCCAGGTGGGGCGTTTATGTTTTTGAAATTTCTTTCTATACATTTATTTACTCTACAGGCTTCCGCCTGTAGTATCAGGCATTCCCCATACGGAAGTATGGGGTTACCGTTCTTTTAGCTCGGGATATAAAGGAAACCTCGCGGTTAAGCCCAAGACATTTTTTCTAATCTCTTGCAACTTCTTAGGGTCATCGCTTGCCTCTATAGCCTCATGAATAAATTGCGCGATTTGGCGCATATGAAATTCTTTCATCCCCCGGCTGGTTACTGCCGCAGTGCCAAGACGTATGCCGCTGGTTGTGCCGGCACTTTTTCGATCAAAAGGAATAAGATTTTTATTCACCGTTATACCTGCCTGCTCTAATACTGAAGAGGCATCGCTACCCGTGATACCTTTTTCCGTTAAATCCACGAGTAATAAATGCGTATCCGTACCCCCCGAAACAATGCGAAATTCCTTTTTGGCTAAGGCACGAGCTAATTCCCTTGAATTCTTAACCACCTGTCTCTGATAAGTCCTGAATTTCGGGCTCATTGCTTCTTTAAAGGCAATGGCCTTGGCAGCAATGACATGCATTAGAGGCCCGCCCTGTATGCCAGGGAAGATTTCATTATCAATTTTTTTGGCAAATTCTTTTTTACAGATAATAAAACCGCCGCGCGGGCCACGTAAAGTCTTATGAGTAGTAGAAGTAACAAAGTCAGCATAAGGAACGGGTGAAGGATGAATTTTGGCAGCGACAAGGCCGGCGATATGCGCCATATCGACAAAAAAATAAGCTCCCACCTTATCGCAGATTTTGCGCAACTGCTTAAAGTCCATTTTTCTCGGATATGCCGATGCTCCCGCTAAGATAAGTTTTGGCTTATGCCTCTTGGCTAAATCTAAAATTTTATCATAATCAAGCAGCTCGGTCTTTTTGTCCACGCCATAGGTAACCACGTTATAAAACATACCCGAAAAATTATGCGGGTGGCCGTGGGTTAAATGCCCGCCGCAGGATAAATCCATAGCCAAGATAGCATCCTTAAATTTTAAGGCCGCAAAGTAGACCGCCATATTTGCCTGTGTTCCAGAATGCGCCTGGACATTGACGTGCTCGGCGCCAAATAATTTTTTTGCCCGCTCAATAGCCAAATATTCTACCTCATCCGCATACTCGCATCCGCCATACCATCTTTTTTTAGGATAACCCTCGGCATATTTGTTAGTCAGAACCGAACCTTGCGCCTCTAATACCGCAAGAGAAGTAAAATTCTCCGAAGCAATCAGCTCCAAATTATCCTGTTGCCTTTTAAGTTCGTTTTTAAGTGCTGCGTAAATTTCGGGGTCTATCTTTTTTATGTATTTCACCACGCCCTTCCTTCCTCATATACACCCCACCCTTTACTTAACTTATTTGATTCTTTATTCTTAGGAAGGGCGGGGTTCATATTTTCTTGCTCCGTATCTGGTTTTCAATCCTCTTTATCTGATTAAGGCGCCTTTGGTGTCTGCCGCCTTGGAATTCGCTATTTAACCAAACATCAATAATTCTCTTGGCTAAGTTTTGACTGACAAAAGCAGAACCCAACACTAAGACATTACTATCATTATGCTCGCGGGAAAGCCGCGCAGCTTTTAGATTACAACAAAGCGCTGCCCGCACACCAGGAAATCTATTAGCCACAATAGAATCACCGATACCGCTTTTACAAATCAGAACACCCCTTTTAAACTTTTCTCGAGAAATTTCTTTAGCCAAACTTGCGGCAAATTGCGGATAATCACAGCGCTGGTCGGAATACGCCCCTAAATCCCTAACCTTAAGACCCTTTCTTTCCAGGAAAGGCTTTAGCTTTTCTTTTAGGGCAAATCCTGCGTGATCTGAAGCTATAAGTATTATCTTCACCCCGCTCTTCCTTTCTTTCTATAACCCCCCAGCCCTTTTATCCCGCCCTTGCGTGCAAGGGCTGGATTTAGGAAGGGCGGGGTTCATATTATATCAGCTATCTCCTCAATAGCTTCTTTGATTATGGCAAAGGTATTTTCGTAAAATCCTCTTGGTTTTCCAATGGGGTCTGCGATGTCTAAATTATTATCATCTATTTTAGCAAATTCTTTTAATAAAAACAGCCTATTTTTTACTGAAGGGGCTAATTCGAGAATCCTTTGCTCATGGAGCCTCTCCATAACTAATATAATGTCGGACTTCTTAATCATATCTGGGGTGACCTTTTGCGAGCGATGACCAGAAACATCAATACCTTCTTCTTTAAGAAGTTCTCGGGTATCTTCAGCGGCTCCCAGGCCTGCTAGCATCATTATGCCCGCGGATAAAACTTGAACATCGCTTCGATTTCTTTCTTTAAGTTTTTTCTCTAAAAGACCTTTGGCCATTACTGAACGGCAGGAATTTCCCGTGCAGACAAAAAGCACTATCTTTTTATTAACCGTCTCTTCGATATCTTCTTTTTTTATCGCGCCTTCCCTTAATAGCATTAAAGGCTTAACCGTTAAATCTACAATTGTGGACTCGACGCCTAACGCGGTACTGCCGGCATCAATGGCAAAATCAACTTTTCCGTTAAGGTCGCCTATCGCCTCCGCGAAATTTTTGGGCGCAGGCTTTCCTGAAATATTTGCCGATGGGCAAACTACAGGGACTCCCGATAGAGTAATTATCCTTAAGGCAATTTCATTATCCGGCATGCGTATACCGATGGTATTATTATCCTTTGAGTTTAATATCAGAGTCAAAGGCCCTGGCCAAAATCTATCCATAAGCTTGTAAGCTGAAATTGGTATATCGAGGGCGAAATCTTCCACTCTTTCTTTTTTCTCGATATGCAAAGAAAAGGGTTTATCTTCCGGCCTTTCCTTGATTTCATATAATCTATTGATGGCCTCTTTATGCAACATATTGGCGCCTATTCCATAGACCGTCTCTGTTGGCATAATCACTAATCCGCCTTTGGCTAAAATACCTGCGGCTTCTTGCAAATATTGCTCTTCGGGAATGAAAGGGTCTACTTTAATAATTTTGGTTGCACTCATACTTTAATCTTAAGCCTGCTTATCTTCAGGCGCATCTCTTTCTTATATCTTAGCAGCCTCGATGCAATCTTTCTATCCGTAATACCTAAAATCTCCAATGCAAAGATTGCGGCATTTTTGGCTCCGGCTTTACCAATGGCCATACAGGCTACGGGTATCCCCTGAGGCATCTGAACCGTAGATAACAATGAATCCAGACCTTTTAGGCTCTTGGTTTCAATGGGAATACCAATCACCGGCAATATAGTATGGCTAGCAACGACTCCGGCTAAGGCTGCGGCGCCTCCGGCAGCAGCAATAAAAACCTTAATCCCCTTTCCGGGCGCCCTTTCAACATAATCAGCTAATTCCTTAGGGCTACGGTGCGCTGATAAAACTTTAACTTCAAAACTTACTTTAAATTCTTTCAGTAAATTTATTGCTTCGTGCACTGTCTCTAAGTCCGATTGGCTACCCATAAGAATACTTATATTTTTATTCACTGCCACCTCCTGGTATAATTAATCACATTATAATTAATTATGTATTATGCCTGATTGCACAGATTCCAAAGGCAGATTGCACAGATTAAATCTTCGACACGAAAATCTGTGTAATCTTGTTTTTCCTGCTACACGCGGGATCCCGCGAGAATAAAAGATTGTTGAGCGGGAGAATCGGTGTAATCATAAAATATTTATTTTTGTGAAGCTGTCTTGAGATTTTACTTGTCAGTTTGTTGTGCACTGGCAATAATTGCCAGCTCAAATGCCCTGGTCAAAGGATCTTCGATTGTCTGGGCAATCTCAAGGGCTTGCTCGCGTCTTCCTGCTGTAACATAAATATCCACTAAAGGATCAACGCTGTTATAGCTTGAATAATCATATATATTCTTGGCTTCCTTGAGGGCCAAAGCTAATATATCTTGAGCCTTGTCTTTTTGACCGGCTTTAAAATATTCGAGAGACGTCCCCGCTAATGCGGTAGCTTTACCATAAGCATCGTCGATGCTTTGCGCAATCTTAAGCGCCTGTTCATATTGGCCGATTTGCGCATATTTAATACCTATCTGAGCTAAAGCAATCCCTCGATTATAACTGCTTGAGTCATTACTGGCATTTACCGCTTCAAGTGCCGGGGACAACATGTCCGAGACTTTATCCTTTTGTCCAGAACGTAGATATGCCTCGGCTATATTTGTCAGGGTAATGGCCTTAGTAAGCGGATAATACATTGTCTTGGTTAATTGCAGGGCCTGGTCATATTCTCCTACTTTTATATATTGTAGCGCAACGGCCGCGAAAGCATTATCTTTTTTATTTATGTCGCTACGAATATTTTTGGCTTCGCTAAAGGCCTGGGACAATAGGTCAAAGGCTTTGTCGTTGGGATTGGCTTTAAAGTAATTATCCGCCATGCCCACGAGCGCCGTGGCTTTAATTACCGAAAAATCAATTTTAGAACGGTCGTTTATTTCTTTAGCTACTTTAAGGGCTTGGTCATATTGGCCTTCTTTGGCATACTCGAGAGCTATTTCAGTTAAAATGCTGTCTCTCTTATCTAAAATCTTACTTATCTCAAAAGCCTTGGATAGCAAATCCGCGGCCTTATCATCCTGTCCGGCTTTAAAACATTTATCCGCTAACCAAACAAGCGTAGATACCCTTCTATAGGCATCTCCCTCTGAGGTGGTTTTAACAATCTGATAGGCTTCCTGCAAAAGTTTCTCACTTAAGTCTTCGCCAGCCCGGCAAAAGCCCGTAAAGGAGAAAATTATCAAAATAGAGAGTATAAATATTTTCATTCCTAGATGATTGCCTTTCTACCGATATCCTTGCGATAATGCATCCCCGCAAAATTAATTTTCTCTACTGCCTGATAAGTAAATTTATCGCTTCGCTCACTGTTTGTAACTCTGATTAACTACCCATAAGAATACTTACAATTACCCTACTCATATTTCCTCCTAATACAGAATATTACTCCATTTATTTATTAATTCACCTGTCATTGCATCTATATAATATTCATAACTAAAAAGCCCATATTTCTGGGGATCTAAACCTACATCAATCTGCCAAACAAGATAAAAATCTTTTTGTTTCTCATCAGAAACAAAAGTAGCATATTTTTTCGGTACAATTGCTAATTCACATTTAGAGCATTCAAGATAAGGAGGCAATCTTCCCTTTTCCATCTTATAAGCATCCTTACAGGCTATTTCACAAGCTTGCTCTTCCGTTATTTTAGGAATTGTGTCAGTAATGAACCTTTTTGCATTCGGATATAAACGAGAGCTAATACTTACTAAGCCATCATCCTCAAAATGAAAGCCAAGAAAGCTATGAACTATAGGGATATTATTGATATTCTGAAAAAAACGTGTAGAGAATCTTTTTCCGCTAATTTTAGTTGAATAAGATATCTCTGTTGGATTTATCCCAAATAAATGAGAAAAGGCTTGTATAAATTCCATTGAAAAATTCTTAGCTTCTTGCTCTTTTATATTTAATGGGTGTATATCGATACTCTCAATATAATTATAGTTACGCTGTAAAATAATTCGCCAATTTTTTCCAGGATATCTTTTAATTAATTCAAAGAGTGATGGTTTTATTTTTTCTACCGATTCATCTGGAGAGCCAAAAATATAAACTTTCCCATTGGCATCATCTATATATGGTTTCCCTTCAAAATAGCTCTGGTCATATGCATGTACATTTATAAATATTAAAAAAGTAATAAAAAATACTAACTTAGACCAGTAATGATTAATATATAAATTTCTCTTATCCAATCTTTGCCTCTTTTAATATACTATCCACCATTGCCTTTCTACCGATATCCTTGCGATAATGCATCCCCGCAAAATTAATTTTCTCTACTGCCCTGTAAGTATTATCGATTGCTTCTTTTATGGTATTGCCTAATCCAGTCACGCCCAATACTCTTCCACCGTTAGTAATATATTTACCTGATACTTTGATACTTTGACACTTTGACACTTTTTTTGTGCCGGCATGAAATACCACCACATCTTTCATTTTTCTTACTTCTTCTAAACCTGAAATCTCTTTTCCCTTATCATACTCGCCAGGATAACCTCCAGAAGCACACACCACGCAAACGCAAGCGCGATTGTCCCAAGAAAGCCCCCCTAAATTAACCAGTTTGTTTAATTTTCTCTCAGTTATGGCTAACATTGCCTCTAATAAATCTGATTTTAGGCACGGCAATACCGCCTGCGTTTCTGGGTCGCCAAAGCGCACATTAAATTCTAAAACCTTAGGGCCCTCTTTGGTAATCATAATCCCCGCATATAAAGTCCCGCGATAATCTATACCTTCTTTTACTAAGCCATCAATTGTTCTGTAAACAACTTTCTGGATAATCTCCTCAAATAATTCTTTCGTCACTATCGGCGCTGGCGAATAAGCGCCCATGCCGCCTGTGTTAGGGCCGGTATCGTTGTCAAAAATGCGCTTATGGTCTTGGCTAGAGGCTAAAGGTATGACCTCTTTCGAATCTGTAAGCACAATTATGGAGGCTTCCTGACCTTCTAAGCAATCCTCAACAATGACTCTATTTCCTGCATCTCCAAAGATTTTCTCTTGCATAATTGAAGCAACTGCCTGTTTGGCTTCATCCACTGTCTTAGCTATAATTACGCCTTTACCCTGGGCTAAGCCGTCAGCTTTAACTACGCAAGGCGCGCCAATTTTTTCAATATACTTCTTAGCTTCATCCGCATTATCGAAAATCTTAAACTCGGCAGTAGGAACCTTATATTTTGCCATTAACTGTTTGGCGAAGACTTTGCTTGCCTCTAACTGCGCGGCTTTCTTATTCGGGCCGAATATCTTTAACTTATAATTATTGAATTCATCAACTATGCCTAGAGATAAAGGTGCCTCTGGGCCGACCACAGTCAAATCTATTTTTTCTTTTCGGGCAAAATCTATTAATTTAGGTACGTCTTCGGCCTTTATATCAACGCACTCAGCTAAATCCGCAATCCCGCCGTTTCCCGGCGCGCAGAAAATCTTATCCGCCAGTTTCGATTGCGCAATCTTCCAGACCAGCGCATGTTCCCTACCACCTGAACCAATAACTAAGATTCGCATAATAGTTTAATTCTCTATTTTTATTTAACAATATAATATTCTGATAGTTCAATAACAGTGGGGAATATCAAATCTGAATCCTTGATATCTTCGTATGTCTCTTCTTTGATAAGTCCAACACTGTTGGCATAATATTGGTAGATAAATCCCTTTTCTCCTTCAAATTCTAATTTAATTTTATAGCACTCGAAATCGCCCGCCAGGACACCGACTTTTTCTTTACCAATGACAGTAAAATAAGTTCCTTGAGATACCCATTTCTTGCCAGGAGTTAATGGCAAGCTAAGTAAAGTCTCTGGTACATGAGGATCTTCCCGTTCAATGATATCGCCTTTTTCTCGGATCTTTTCTGTACCATATACAACACCTCTCTGGGCTATATCGTAAAGTAGAATTTTTGAGCGGATAATTTCATTATCTTCTCTATAAAGATATTCTTTTTGATCTAAAAAATTATCCATACTATTTACAATATGTTCCACCACAAACGATTCCTTTCCATTTACTGTCGCAACCCCACTAATCTTATTTGTTCGTAAAAGAGTCGTGTCGCCGTGGCTTTTACTTCTGAAATGTATTACATACTTCCAAGTATTTCCAACGGCTAAAGGTAGAAAATCACTTTTTTCTTCCTTATTTTCAACACAAAACGCTGGACATAGACTTAATAAGGAAAGTGCCAATAAAATTATGTTAGTTGCAATAAATTTCCTCATTCCTCCCTCTTTTCAATGAATCCGTCGATTTTTCGAGCGAATGGAGATTTTAGCTAACTACACCGCATAATAGAGATTTTATGCGTTTCGCTGGAGGCACATTAGAAAATTTTCGGCAAAAGTGCACAAGGAATTACGACGAGCGTAGATCCGCTCCTTACGTTAGTCTACTGATCGAAGCGAGGAGTAAACCGTAGTGCACGGCGAAAATTTTCAGTGCCGCAAGCCGAAACCATAAAATCAACATATAACCTTGAGCGAGAAAAACAACAGATTCATTAATTTATCAAAAAAAACTATTAGCCTTTATTCAGTAAGCCGGATAATTTAAGTATTCTCTTCGCCCACTTATCAGCAGAACCTGCGATTTCTTTTTGCTTAACTGAATATTGATACGAGGCTAATTTCAATTGAATATTGACTAATTCTTGCTGGATAGCTAAAGGCGCTGCCGGAGCTGTCCATTCAATAAAGAATTTACTTTCCTCAATTAAATCGCTAATTACTTTTTTGTTGTTCGGCATTTGCGAGAATGATTTCAAACGCGCTAAGTTGCTGGCTATCCCGCCTAAACGTATGGGTAAATCGTCTTTCAAGAAACGTTTTTTAATTACTTCCAAATTCGACATATAATTTACTCCAATAAACTACGCGCAATCTCTTCAACTTTCTTGCGAATTACCGCGTCTTGAATTCTCATAGAAGGATTATTTTGCCCTGGTCGGATATTAATAAGAGCTTCAAAAGTAATTTGCTTTGTCTGAGGTAACCAATCAGCACCCCAAATATCCCGCTGCTTGCTTCCATCTTTCAGTAAAGCTGCCTCGCAATCCGCATGCAAAATTCCCCCGCCGGCTAATACTTCTCTTTTTATATCCACTGCTAGCTTGATATACGACGTAAGCGCCTTAAGCATATCGCGGATTTCTTCTTTTGAAGCACGTTTTTTAATAAGATGAATCTTCATACTTATTTATCTTTCTGCTCTTTCTTGAGCGGCAATACCCCGGCCATTTCGCCAATCACATTGACTAATTCTGTGCCTGTTGGAACCACTATTTTTGCATTATTCTGGAGGGAGTGCTCTACCGCCTCCAGCTTCCTTAAGATTTGTGCATTACCCACAAAATATTTTTCTGCAGCTTCATTGACCAATTTTATTGCCTCAGCCTCACCTTCTGCCTGTAATATTCTTGCCTGCTTTATGCCTTCAGCCTTCTTAATCTCTGCCCTCTTCTGGCCGTCGGCAGCGGTTTCAGTAGCCGTGGCAAAATCAATTGCCGCAATTTTTTCATTCTCCGCCTTTACAACTTTATTCATCGTCTCCTGAACGTCTTTCGGCGGGTCAATCTCTTTTAGCTCGGTTCTCACTATTTCTATGCCCCAGCTTTTTGTTTCTACCATCAGGGTTTTATGCAACTCCTCATTGATCTTACCACGCTCGCTATTAGCGGATTTTAAAGTAAGGGTGCCGATAATATTCCTTAAGGTTGTCCTGGCTAAATTTACTATCTGCCACTGGTAATTATTTACATTGTACTGGGAACTCTTCACGCTCTCCTCATCGTTCTTAACCTTGAAATAAACCTGGGCATCTACTCTGGCATTCAAATTGTCATTAGTAATAATTTCCTGCGGTTCGGCATCGACCATCTGCTCGGTAACATTAACCTGATACATCTTGTCGATTATTGGGACTATCCAATGAAATCCAGCAGCGGCAAAACGATGGTATTTGCCTAACCTTTCAATCAAGCCTCTATGCGTGGGCCTGACTATCCTTATGCCCATAAAAAATATCAACACGACTATTGTAATAATTACATATAAGTGATTCATGTTGCCTCCTTTCAATGAGCAAATAATTTATGGAGCTCTGAAAGAACGACATAAATTATAGCGTCAATAATCTTACCTGTCTATTAGCGTCTGCGAATTGATCCCGAAGCTTGCGCAGAAAATTTCGCAGAAATTTTCAAGCGTTTAAGTGAGGGATAACCATCGTCTCTTGTCTTTTTATATTATTTCTACTTCTTTTTTGCCTTTAACAACTTCGCCAATTACCCAAGCCTTAAGCTTAAATTCAGCGAGTTTTGCAATTATAGATTTTTCAGAGCCAGGCACCACAATCAATACCATACCCACGCCCATATTAAAGGTATGATACATCTCTCTATTTTCAATTCCTCCTTTATTCTGAATCAGTTTAAAAATTTTGGGCACCTGCCAGGAATCTTTATTAATCCTAACATTAATATTGTTAGGTAAAATTCTGGCAATTTTATCATAGAATGCTCCGCCTGTAATATGAGCTATTCCTTTTACCGTACCCCGTACCCCGTACCCCGTACCCCGTAATAAATCTATTACTGGCTTAACATATATTCTTGTTGGTTTAAGTAATTCTCCAGACATCCGCTTTAATTCTTTTTGGGGAAATACTCTTCTCACTAAAGAATAACCGTTGGAGTGTATGCCATTTGACTCTAAACCAATTACTGCATCGCCAACTTCTATTCTAGAACCATCAATTATATTATTCTTCTCCACCACGCCCACGCAAAAACCCGCAACATCATAATCGCCTGACTTGTACATTCCTGGCATCTGGGCAGTCTCACCGCCGATTAAAGCACAACCTGCCTGTATACAGCCATCATTTATGCCTTTGACTACATCAACCAAGATATCGGAATCCAATTTGCTAAAAGCGATGTAATCTAAAAAGAATAACGTTTCCGCTCCCGCGCAGAGGATATCATTAACATTCATCGCCACCGCGTCAATCCCTACGGTATCATGCTTATTCGCCAAAACCGCAATCTTTAGTTTTGTCCCTACGCCATCAGTAGAAGAGACAAGTACTGGATTTTTATACTTATCTTTGGGAAATGCAAATAAACTCCCAAATCCTCCGACACCTTTTAAAACCAAATCTCCATAGGTTTTCTTCAAGGAAACTTTAAGCTTCTCTTTAAAGAGACCGACTTTAGCAATATCGACGCCGGCTTTTTTATAAGTTAGTCTCTTCATTAAGGCTCCCTCCCTGTCCAGCAATATAAACAAAGCTCATCTTTTGGTAATCCTATAGCCTTAACCATATCATTCAATCTCTGATATTTTATCGTAGTGACACCTAAGTCTTTAGTAATCCACTGCACCATCTTTTTGTATTTTAAAGAGCTCTCATTTAAGTATTCTTTGACGTTTGATATATCCTTACCTTCAATTGCTCTTATAGCCCGACGCGCAGCTAATTCGTGGATGCTGCGGGTAGAATAATTAAATTTACAGGGAAACATCAAAGGCGGACAGGCAATCCTTAAATGAATTTCCTTAGCCCCGGTTTCTAAAAGTTTCTGGATGGTGTAGTTCTTAAATTGCGTGCCCCGAACTATAGAATCGTCGCAAATCACCAGACGGTTACCTTTCACTATCTCCTGAATAGGTATAAGCTTCATTTTGGCAATTAAGTCACGCGTTTCCTGCGATGGAGGAGTGTAGCTGCGGTCAAATCCGGGAGTGTATTTTACTAAGCACCTCCTAAAAGGAACTTTAGACTCCATAGCATAACCAATGGCATGCGTAGTCCCTGAATCCGGAACCCCGGATACCACGTCTCTTTTAATATTATCATCTTTTGCTAAAAACATCCCACATCTTTCCCTAACCACTTCTACTGTTATTCCTTCATAAGAAGAAGCAGGAAAGCCGGTATAAATCCACAAAAATGCGCAAATCTGATTGATGCCGCTTCCTTTACGCCTAGACTTCAATCCTCGTTTATCCATAAAGATTATCTCGCCGGGCTGAAGATATTTTTTAATCTTAAATCCTAAATTACTAAAGGCGGTAGTCTCACTGGTAACTGCCCAATCCTTATCCCTCTGTCCCATAACCAAAGGTGTATAACCATATCTATCCCGGGCAGCATAAACTCCTTCTTCCTTTAATAAAAGCAGTGAGCAAGAACCTTCAATGCGCGAGAACATATATTCAATACCACTGATAAGGTCCTTGCCATTAATAATTAGTTTGGCCACTAGCTCCGTTAAATTAACTCGGCCCTCGATAATTTCACTGAGAGATTTGCCCTCTTTATATAACTGGCTGGCCAATTCATCTGCATTATCAATAAAGCCGTTGGTGACAATGGCAAATGGTCCGAATTTGGAATTAACGCATATCGGCTGTTCATCCAAGGCGCTAATTACTCCGATACCTTTATTGCCCGACATCTTTTTATAATCTTCATAGAATTTGGCCTTAAATTGAGTGCCGCGGATATCGTGAATCTTGCGCATCAGACCTTTTTCTTCCCAAACAGCCAGACCTGCGAACTCTGTGCCTAAGTGCGAATGATAATCCGTTCCATAGAATAAATCATCCATGCAATCACCTTGAGAAACTACGCCAAAGATCCCACTCATGTTTTACTCCTTTCAGAAATTTCTCTTCGCATATTCAACTGCGTTTCTAAAAATCTGCAAGCCGTCGCCTTCTTCAATGAAGCCCAAACTTACGGAACGTAGTGAACGTAAGTTTGCTGGCTGAATTGAATCCCGCACCTTGGATAAGGTGCGGGATATATTCTTTGCTCCTGTCCAGCGAGGATGCTGTAAGGCGTCAATATGCCTTTCGGGATGCGGCATCAGCCCAAAAATCCTTCCCGTATCGTCACAGATACCCCCGACATTCTCCACTGAACCATTGGGATTATAGGGATAACCGGCGAGCCTTCCCTTTTCGTCAGAATACTGAAAGACAATCTGGCCATTTTTTCTTAATCTATCTAAAGTTTTTTTATCCTGTACGATAAATTTTCCTTCGCCGTGAGCTACGGGAAGATAAATAATCTGCGGCAGATTTCTTGTCCATATGCATTTTTGCGCTTTGCGCTCTACGCCTTGCGTTAAATACACCCAGCGGTCCTCAAATTTTCCCGAATCGTTAATAATGAGGCTGGTTTCCTGTTTTAAAACGTCACCGCCGGGCAAAAGCCCGCTTTTGACTAAAATCTGGAAACCATTACAAATACCGATAATAAGTTTTCCTTCCTGAATAAATCTTTTTAAATCATCAATTAATTTAAATCTTAACTCATTGGCTAAGATTTTTCCGGCGGCAATATCATCGCCGTAAGTAAAACCACCGGGCAAAGCTAAAATCTGATAATTGCTGAGGCTCGGCTTTGCCTCAATTAATCTATTGATATGTACAAACTCAACGTCCGCGCCAATTTTTAAAAAGGCAAACCCTGTCTCTCTATCGCAGTTTGTGCCTGCAGCCCTTAAAATGCAAACTTTAGGTTTTCGCATAAAATTTCTTGATTACCCTAACTACGTCTTTTGGTCTATCAACCACAGTAAAAATATCTAAATCCTCTTTACTAATATTTTGATCTTTCAATACCTTGTCTTTGATCCAATCAACCATGCCCTTCCAGTACTCCGAACCAAAAAGGACTACGGGAAATTTAGGAATCCTTTCTGTTTGGATAAGATTAAGCGCTTCGGTAAATTCATCTAAAGTGCCGTAACCGCCGGGCATGATCACAAAGGCCTTAGCATATTTAACAAACATCACTTTGCGCACAAAGAAATAACGAAATCCCAAAAGCATGTCTACATAGGGATTGGGTTTCTGTTCGTTCGGTATCTGGATATTTAGACCGATTGATCTGCCACCCGCTTTTTTTGCACCTCTGTTGGCTGCCTCCATCAAACCTGGGCCGCTCCCCGTCATAATTGCATATCCTTCTTTTGCTAAAAGATAGGCGGTCTCCTGCGCCAATTTATAATATTTTTCTTTTGGAGATTTAGGACGGCTAGAGCCGAATATAGAAACTGCCTTACCGACTTGGGAAAGCACTTCAAAACCTTCGACAAACTCCGACATAATTCGAAATACCCGCCAGGTATCCTCTTTCGCAAAGTCATCTTTGATTATTTTATTTCTGCGCATTTTAGTCTCCTTACCATTTTAAAGGCTCCTGCCAAGCCTGTTTTAATTTATTAATGTCGGTTTTAAGGCAAACCTCGCCATTTAATCCATGAACCTTAAATTCTTTTTTGTTGTTTACACAACCAATTAAGCCAAAAGGCACGCCTTTTAAAATCCTCTCAAAATCTTTTTGCTTTCTCTTATCAACCTCAACAATAAATCTGGAATTTGACTCAGAGAACAAGACAGAGTCATTCCTTGGGCTCTTGGCTCTTGGCTCTTGGCTCTTGGCTACCTTATAGGGAACTTCCGATAAAAATATCTCCATTCCCAGTCCGCCCGAGAAAGCCATTTCTGCTGCGGCTACGGCGATCCCGCCTTCAGAAGAGTCGTGCATGGCCTGGATTAAACCTAAATTAGCTGCCTTACTTAAAGCATTAAAGGTTAACCTAGCTTGTTTAGGAAATACTTTAGGGACGTCATTGCCTATAAAGCCGCGTAAATCATAATAATGTGAACCGCCCAATTCATTATAAGTCTGGCCCACCACATAAACCAAATTCCCGGCTTGTTTTGCATACATAGAAATTGCTTTATTAACATCGTCAATCACCGCAATGGCAGAAATCAAAAGCGTACCTGGTATAGCAATGGATTTGTTTTTTACGGTGAATTCATTATTTAGGCTATCTTTACCTGAGATAAAAGGAACACCAAAGCCTTTGGCAATATCATAACAGCCATAAGCTGCCCGGACTAAACTGCCTAATCTATCCGGCTTATCCGGATTTCCCCAGCAGAAATTATCCAAGATCGCCACTTCTTTAAGAGTTCCGCCGCCTGCAATAATCTGGCGCAGAGCCTCATCAATACAAGAAGCCGCCATCCAGTAAGGGTCAATAAAACCGAATCTAAAGTTTATGCCATTGGAAACGGCCAACCCCTTTGAAGAATCCAAAACAGGCCTAACCATAGCAGCATCAGAAGGCCCATTGTTATCACAACCAATGAGTGGTTTTAATATCGACCCTCCCTGAACTTCGTGGTCATACTGCCTGATTACCCACTCTTTAGAACAGACATCGTAATGCGAAAGTAATTTTAATAAATATTCAGTCAAATCTTTAGGGCAACTAAATTTTGGTTCTTCATATCTGGGTTGAATAAATTCTGCCTTTTTCTCTATTTTAGGTAAACCTTCATGTAGAAACTGCATATCTAAATCACAAACCAGATTATCCTGATAATAAAGCTTAAGCCTTTTGGTGTCTGTAAATTCGCCGATCACGGTTGCTTCAACATTTTCCTGATTAAAAATATCCATTAATGCATCTATATTTTCTTTGGGCACAGAAAGTATCATTCTTTCCTGGGCTTCAGAAATCCAGATTTCAGTATAAGTCAAACCTCGATATTTTAAAGGCACTTTTTCTAAGTCAACTCTCGCCCCTAAATCTTTACCCATTTCACCCACAGCACTAGAGAGGCCTCCTCCGCCACAGTCAGTAATAGCATTATATAAATTCTTATCGCGAGCTTCTAATATTGTATCCACCATTTTTTTCTCTTGGATAGGATT
>Ga0315294_10001443_pt1 | contig 25828 bp, 20 predicted proteins | sample YL17G13_40_MG_FD_203626 | JGI IMG/M metagenome (GOLD analysis project Ga0315294, IMG submission 203626) | Sediment microbial communities from Yellowstone Lake, YNP, Wyoming, USA - YL17G13_40 | ecosystem: Environmental > Aquatic > Freshwater > Lake > Sediment | place: USA: Wyoming | collected... | reverse complement strand
GGGCTCTTGAGTCGAGGCCTTTGTCCAGAGGAGGGGGAGGCTGAGAGGTCCTGAAGGATTTCTAGCGAGGCTCCCTGCGCGATGTCAGGGGGTCTGCTGCTGGTGAGGAACAACAGCGGGCGGGAACCGTCTAAACACGAACTTGATACGCGATTCGAGAATCTATACTCCCTCTGGGGAGGAGTAAACGCAAGGAGTTCAGAGATGAAAACACTGAGATGGAAATTCGCCCTGCTGGGAATCCCCGCTGCTTTGGCGGTCGCGCTGGTGATGTTCGTTGTGCCGGCGACCGGCCAGGACCAGCCGGGGGGCGATAAGCCGCCTGTGGGAGTCGACCAGGCTGCGCAGCTCAGCCAGACGGCCGTCGACGCCATCAAGGCCGGCAACTATAAGGATGCGATCCATGCGCTCCATTCGGCTGCGTTCATTCTGGAGGAAGGTCTCGGAATGCATGCCCCGTGTCAGGGCATGATGCCGCCGATGATGAACCAGATGGGAAGAGGCCCGATGGAAATGGGACCGATGGGACCGCCGTCCGGCATGGAGCGTCCTCCCATGGAAGAGAGATTCCCCGCGGTGATGGAACGGACATGGGGCAAGGTGCACGAGCTTCAGAACGCAGGAGTCGATGTGGGCGATATCCCTGACCGTCTCGAATCCGCTCAGAAAGCGTTCGATGAGGGTCGCAAAGATGAGGCCTGGGAAATCCTCAGAACCGTGCACCGGGACCTCGAGCGCATCGCCAACGAGTCCAGGAACGAGTAAGTACCATGCGCCTCCGGCGCATGGTTCTTAAGGATATTTCACTCACGCAAGCACCACGCTTGGGATAAGTAACATGCGCCTCCGGCGCATGGTTCCTGAGTGATCGACCGCTGCGAAGAACCATGTGCAGGATGCACATGTTACTGCATGTAGCGCCAGTTGCCCGACTCATCCAGCCTGAATTCCACAAGGAAGCCGTCGACAAACACAGACACCGGCTCTGCCTGCGTATTCGCCTCGACCACGACATGCGCGATCTCATCCCTGGGCAGAAGCACCGTCAGGAATCTCGTAAGACCCTCTCCTGAGGTTCCTGTGACGCTGAGGGTTGAAAGGCCGTCCCGGTTGAGAGGCCCCAGAGCGTACTCGCCTTCCTTACCCGATCCCCAGGACCAAATCCCCAGTTCGGCATGATCGCGCGACAGAACCCGGCCCTCTCTGAGAGCACCCGCGGCGGTCCTGTCGGACATGGGCATGGATGTCGTGAAGCGCAGAGTGCCGGGGACATCCGCGTCATCGAGAATCGTCACCGCTCCGCCGGGAAGCTCGGCTCCCGGCTTGTTCCAGAGGAAGCTTCTGCGCCAGCGTGCGAGACCCTCCGACGGATAGGCGCCGTCAAGCACCATCTCGAAGCTCGTGTGGTCCGGCGTATCGACCCAGTCGACGATTTTCGCGTCGGCCTGACGGTATCGTGCATTTTCGGAGTACATCGTGAAATCGTCCCAGAAGCACGCGCTGTTGCCGGTCCCGGGGCAGAAAACGCTGTGACCCATCGGGCCCGCGTAGATGTTGTTCACCTCGGGGGATTTGCGGTCGTCGAACTCTCCCCTGCCGGGATCCCCGATGAAATCCGCTCCGTCAAAAGCGAGTATGAACGATCCCTGGTCCACGTGATTATGGTCCCAGCCTCCATAGCCTGCCTTGGTCGCGAAGAAGAACCCGTCGGGATCGGTCCAGTTCTCCCGCAGCATGACCCACTCGATGCCCGGAAAATACTGGCATGGGGGCGGCTCGGGAAAATCGTCGAGCGGCAGAGTTGGATCGAATCGCAGGATGGCCTCGACGAGAATTGCGTCGAGTGGGAGCCTGGGGTAGTCGGGCTGCGGGAGGTTGCTCGCAAGATATTGATCGAGAAACGGCGAATCGAAGAATGATCGAGCGCGCCAGAGGTAACCGAATGAGGCGATGGGGTCGCTGGTGTTGTCGCCGAAATCGACCTGGGAGTTTCCGGACGGCTCGATGCCCGCGAGGGCGAACCGTACGCTTGTGGCGTACCAGTCCTCCTTGAAAACGTTCGGGCCCCCGTTCACCCTTAGCGAGTTCAGAAAGAGAAGCGCATGCTGGCCCCAGCAGAAGTCCTGATAGGTCAGCCCTTCGATCCATCCCCCGTCTTTCTCCAGGAGATCGATTGACGGCTGAAGTCCGCCGTACGCGTACGCGAGCGCATTCTCCCACTCGCCGTGATACGCATCGCCGAGACACACGGCCATGAGTCCCGCCGCGGAGTGCCATGCGACATAGTAGTTGGAATTCGGTGCGTCGCACCAGAAGGGCCGGCTCGGGTTTCCCTGCATGTGCCAGAGAAGTCCGTCCAGGACATCGGAGAGATTCTCTTCGATAGTCGATCGTTCCCTCGGCGAGAATTGATCGTAGAGGAGGTCGTATGCTATGCCGACAGCGTAGGCAAGCTCAATCTTGTAGAAATTGGAGCTCTCCGGCTTGCGTTTCCATGCGGGGAACCTGCATTGCTTGAGGACCATATCGCGCGCGGCGTCGAGATAACGCTGTTCCCCGGAAATCCGCCATGCGAGAGCGAAGTAACCGGGATAGATCGTGTCGCCCTGCAGGGGATCGACAAGGTATTCCTCATAGAACCGGTCGGCCTTCTCCATGATTCGAAGGTACTCGGGCGAGGATGGATTCTTGGAAAGCGCCAGGATTGCGTCGTTTGTCGCCACCAGCCTGGGATGATTTTCGAGCGAGATCGTCACTCTCCGCGCGGGAGGCACGTTGACGATAGGCGGCGGCGACCAGTACGTCATCCATCTGAAGATGACGACAACAAGTCCGGTGACAACAGCGACGGTAACGATCGCGCCAAGAAGAACGCGCAACCATTTGTACCTGTGGGCTTCAGGATCGTGGAGCATGGCGGAATTATACCGAAACGGGCGAGTCGGCGTGGAATCCGTGATGCGTCCGCAGATTCGGCTGCCGGCGCTCGCGGCGGCATTGAATCGGAAAGAGATGTTTAGTAGCATTCGTGTGGTCGTCGCGACATTTGCCGGGAGGGTTCTCATGGCGATCGATTGGTACAAGAAGGGACTGGAGCTTCTGAGTATCGGGCAGGATGATGAAGCGGTGGCGTGCTTCGATCGCGCAATCGAGATCCAGCCCGACCATGTCGAAGCCTGGCTCCACAAGGGCGACGCTCTTGCGCACGCCCGCAGGAACATGGACGCGCTTGCGTGCTACGACAAGGCGCTGGAGATCGACGGGGCATTTGCGCATGCATGGCTGAGGAAGGGTGAGCTCATGGGAAGACTCGGACGCCGCGACGAGGAGATGAGTTGTTACGACCGGGCGTGCGACGTCGCGCCGGGGCTTGCCGAGCCTTGGCGCAGCAGGGGCGCCGCCATGGACCGGCTGAGGAAGTTCGAAGATGCCGTGGCATGCTACGAGAAAGCGATCGAGATCGATCCGAGCGACGCGAAATCGTGGTGCGGCAAGGCTCGAGCCCTGAGGAGCCTGCGACGATTCGACGAAGCGGTCGAATGCTACAATCGCGCAGCCCAGGCTGCACCCGGTGATCCTGCGGTCTGGTTGGCAAGAGGGAGCCTGATGATAACCCTGAACCGTCTCGAGGAGGCGGTCGAGTGTTTCGATCGGGCGACCGAGATCGATCCTCTCAATGCCGAGGCCTGGAAAAGCAAGGGGACTGCACTGGCGAAGTTGGAGCGATACGAAAAGGAAATCGCGTGCTACGACCGCGCGATCGAGATTAATCCGCGAGACACATCGGCTCTGTCCAGCAAAGGGAGCACTCTTATGATTCTCGGAAGGATCGAAGAGGCCCTGGAGTGCTTCGAGCAGGCCCATCGTCTCGGACACGCGGATGCCGCGTCGGTGATCGAAAGGTGCAGAAGAGAGATGAAGGAAAAATAGTCATGGCGGTCGCGTCGATAAACGAGGTCGTCTCAAAGTTCGAGAGGGCGAGGCCCCGGTTCCGGCAATGAGGCGGAACTTCATTACACATGGGTGGAGACTTGGTAAGTGGGCACTGACTTAAGGGCGGCAGGGAAATTCGTCCCTCCTTGACCGGGGCTGGACAATAAGATCTTATGGTATAATACCACCGCTGGGCTCTGAAGAGGGTGTGGGAAGTGCGGGAGGCGGTCACACGCGATGAGCGTGCGAACGGTTTTACCCGGTGCAGAGGACAGGACCGCGTAGGAGGTCGGGCAGGGAGAACAGGGGAGATTTTTCGAGGCGCTGCATTTGGCTGGACAGTAGGGGATTTCGGCCCGGCGATACCCGGCTGACGCATTGAAGGTTTGCCGGGAGCTTTCGCAGCGACCGTCGGTGACGAGAGAAGTCCGGATTCTTACAGGCTATATTTGAGGTGTCTCTGGAAGCGCAAGAATCAAGTGATTGACAACCTGAGAGAGAGCGTAAGCATCGGGAATTGGGAGGCAAAGAACATGGCGAGCAGGTGGTACCAGAAGGCGATGGAGTTCACGAAGCTGGGGAGGCTGAATGTGGCGATCCACTGCATCGACAGGGCACTGGAGGCGGAGCCACGGAATGCGGATCTCTGGCTGTACAAGGGCGTCACGCTGCAAAAGCTCGGACGTCATGAGGAAGCCATAGGGTGCTACGACAAGGCGATTGAGATCAATCCGTGCCACTCAATGGCCTGGTATAACAAGGGGGCTGCGCTCGGTAACCAGTTCCGATATCGCGAGGCTGTCGGCTGTTTCGATGAGGCCGCTCGTCAGGGTCACCCGAGTGCCTTTGAGGCTGCGAGAGCTTGCAGAGACGAAGTGGAGAAGTCGGACGTGATCCAGGGCAGGAGTTCATCGGGTGTTAGAAGAAAGAGCAAGCCTAGGTAGTATAGGCACGATATGGGTCTTCCGGTAAGGGGTTACTCCACCTATTCTTGTCTCCAGCCGGGATGAGGAGTCGTGCTGGATTTGGCCTGCCGAGAGTCCTGCTCCCCTGGGTCCGGTGTACACTCATGAAGGCTACGGCACCACGGATCTGCTGGCATACGAGGGCTTCCTCTATGAGGCAGGCTCACTTTCGGGGCTTCATATCTTTGACCTTTACTGATCTCCTCGGGAATCCGATATCAATGTACTACTGCGCCTACAAGGGTCGCACGATCGACATTCTCAAGTGCTCGCAATGCCGGGCGTATTCGATCGAGCTTACGCCGTCGTCCGGTCAGGGATCTTCTAATGAATGGGTTGCCTATGATTACCTTTGCGGCAAGTGCTCTGCAAAAGGGTCGGTGAAAATATCGTCCAGGGTCACGCTGGAAGGCTTCAAAACCTGGGAGGAGCTTCAGGAGAGGATCGACGAGCTGAAGGTCGCGATGACGATATCGGGATTGGAGTAGGGCGGCGGGGACAGGCACGAATGGCACACGCTTAAGCGGAAAACGAATATGAAGAAGCAAAAGTTGGACGAGATCGGGGACTGGCTCGAATTTCGCTCATCACTGGCTTGACTCTTTCCATGCGGCACGGGGCGAAATTCGTGCCTGTCCCCAGTCCCGAAGTCCCGCCTGAGAAATCTCGAACATATTCATCTTTTGCTTAGAAATGTGCCTGTCCCCCCTCGCTCCAGCAGCGCGATTAACTCCCATTGATAAGCGCGGACGGTCTGGACGCGACATTATGTTGTGCGGTCGCGGCACGACCGGAGACATCAATGCGCACTCTGCGGAATCATATAATTGATATATATACCGTAATTGGGATCATCTCGACTTTAGTGGTCCTGCTCCTTCTCACGGGCTTCCTTCTGGGGATCCTGACGCCACGCGCGATAACCGTGTTCTTGGCGACGGCCTCAACACATATCGCGGAGTCGAAGGTTTCATGGTGGTTTGGAGTGCTGGGGGCCTGGATCGTCGCAGGCTGGACGATCCTCTTTCTCATCAGAACCCACTCCTACCCGCCCCTGCAGATAACGGAGGATGACTCCGGAGTGGTCGAGGTGACTACTCAGGCGCTTTGCAGCCTGGCGCGTGCCGAGCTGAGAGAACAGGGGATCACGGGTCCGTGCAAGGCGGAATTCACGAAGAAGCTGGGATCGCCGATGCTTCATGTCTGGTGCGATCTCGATGTCGGGGCCGGCGATGAAGGCTTGGTGGCTCGTGGGAACAGGTTGAAGAGCGAGATCGAAACCAGGCTGAGGGAAGATTTCAACCTGAGGGGCATACGGGTGGCCATAATCCATCAACCTCGGCCGCGACCGTTCCGACGCGATCCCATGCCCGCGGGATGATCGTCTCATCTGAGCCGGTTCGAATGCCCCATGTCCTGTCGGGTGTTTTTCACCACCACTGCTGCTGGACGAGCGACCTCCAACGGGGTAAAGTATCCTACTCATTCTAATAAACACTCGACTCAAGAAGGTTAAACGCGATGAAGCTCTTGAAGAAACTCACCGAGTCCTTCGGACCCTCCGGTTTCGAGGACGAGACAAGAAATATCGTAATTGAGGAGCTGAAGCCTCTGTGCAGCAAGGTGTGGACCAACACCATGGGCAGCGTGGTCGGCTTCAAGGCAGGGACCGGGAAGAAGGACTCGCGCAAGAAGATCATGCTGGCTGCGCACATGGACGAGATCGGCTTTCTCGTGAGCCATGTGGACGAGACAACGGGTTTTATAAGGATCTCGCCGGTTGGGGGATTCGATCCGAGGACAATGGTCGCCCAGAGAGTGATGGTTTTGGGAAGAGGCCGGTACAGGCTGAACGGACTTCTGAACGTCGCCGGGAAGCCGATCCATGTTCAGACCCCCGAGGAACGCAAGAAGGAGCTCGCGGTGACCGATTTCTACGTGGATCTCGGGCTTCCCGGAAAGGAAGCCGCGAAGAAGGTCGAGGTGGGCGATCCGGTTGCGTGGCGCAGGGAATTCACCGAGATCGGCGACTGCGTGAACTGCAAGTCGATGGACGATCGTGTGGGCGTGTACGTGATGATTGAGGCTCTCCGCAAGACTAAGAAGAACACGCACGACATCTACGCGGTCGGGACGGTGCAGGAGGAGGTCGGGCTGAGGGGCGCGGAGACGAGCGCGTACGAGATCGAGCCGGACGTGGCGATCGCGGTGGACATCACGCTCGCGATGGATACGCCTGGCAGCGAGCCGCACGCCAAGGTCGCCGAGCTCGGCAAGGGTGTCACAATCTCCATCATGAACAGCTCGGTCATCTCCGACAGGCAGCTCGTGAAAGAACTCAGAGCCGTCGCCGACAAAAAGAAGATCACCTATCAGCTCGAGATACTCCCGCGCGGAGGCACCGATGCGGGCGCGATGCAGCGCGCCAAGTCGGGAGCGAGGGCGGTCACGCTGTCGATCCCGACCCGGTACGGGCACTCCGTTAATGAGACGGTGCACAAGCTGGATGTCCAGTCCGCGATCGATCTCCTGGCAGCCTACTTAAGCCAGTAGTCCTCAGGAACCAGGCATTGCATCGACCATGTGGGACGGGCTCCGGCCTGACGTTCCTCAAAGCAGGCTGGCTGCATCCAACTCAATATGTGTCATATATCATTTGCAGCGCCGTAAGAATCCTATCAATCACCCACGGCACTGTCTCAATCGTCAGTCTTTGATGCAATGCCGACAGCGCGGCTTGGCGCTCGTCAGGGAAGTCAGGATAGTACTCAAACGCTCCCAAGGCCCAAATCGCGCCACCCCTCTCAACATCATCCTCACAGTTTATCTGGCTGATAATCACATCGACGCCTTCGCCGGATGGGATTCTGCTCAATGCTCCGCACACGATCGAAGGATCGAGCTCCACAGCGTCAGAAAGAGTTGGCACGAAATCCGGAAGCCGCGTTCTTCCCATCGCCGTCAGCACAACAATCTGCATTTCCTCATTCTCAGCCTGCACCGCGTCCGCGTATATCTGACCAAGACCATCCACCAGGTCCTGAGGGGCAAACGTCTCGTTGTCCCAATCATCCCACTCCGATTGGCCGAGCAGGAAATAGAACAGGTCGATTGTCTCCTGTTCAACAGCGCCAGCCGCCACTGGAATCGACGCGAAGCAAAGGGCACAAATCATTATGAAAAAGAGCTTTCGAATCATGGTTTCATCTCTCCTTTAGTCCAGTCTGTATCATCAACCCTCCCCATCGTCTATTCCGGGAAAGGCTCGAAGTTGTTCTGAAACACAGGGTCATGCAGAAAGGACTCCAGCGCGTAACCCTGCGACTGGTACAAGTTGTAATTGCCAATGGCTTGGTCGGGGTAGTCCCACCACATAAGATCAATGTAATCGTAACCACCTACTCCGGGATTCCACGACCAGTCATATAGTGGATAGGCAGAGTCCTTGTCGCAAAACAGATAGCTGCCGGGGCAATTCTGAGGATTGTCGAAACCCCCATCCGGATCTAGTTTGTAGGAGTCGTATAGCCTGGCCAATGCGTGACCAAGTTCATGGGCCAAAGTGGCGGTGTAAAGCCCTGTGGGCTTGTTGCGCGCGTATTTCGCCAGAATAATGAACACACGATGATTGTTGTGCAGGGCTTTCGACTCATAGGTTCTGCAAACTCCAAGAGTCATGCTCCCAGCATATGTCTCGACGTAATAAATGTTCAAACAATCGTCCATGTAATAGGCGTCGAACATGTCGAGCGCGGTATCCATATCGGGTATCTCGAAATAATCGTCATTGTCTATGTACAGATCATAGAAGTAATCACCGTTCGGATGAGATATATTGTGAGGCAATACGAAGTCGATGCCGTAATGGTGCCAAAAAGCATTCGCGTCATCAAAATCGGCCCCTGCCCTCGCCCATGTTGTCGCGGGCTCAAATCCCCATTTACGGACACACCACATGGCAAGGTTTACGGTTCTGAGGGGCGGGACACCTTCAGCTTCCTGCCAATCGCATGTGCAGCCTGTAATAATGGGCTTTATCCGGTATTTTACTTTTGATGACCTGTGGCCCAGTCCCTGTCCTGTTCCCCAGGTTCCATTATTGTCGCCGCCGAAGGGAGCATTCCGGTCAATGGCTGCCTTGCCGCTGGGATCCCATTGAAGTTCGTCATTCATGGGGGTCCAGTCCCAGCTTCCCGGGCCGCCATTCCATGAATAGTCCTCCCTCTCAATGAGATATTCCGCGTCCGGTATGTCGGTCCACGTCAACTGTATGTCCCGATACGCGGCTAACGGCAAAGGTTGCGCAGTGAAATCGTCGACTTTAGCAATCTCATCTAATACGAACACCTTCGTCATCTGGTAGGTCGACAGATCCAGCCAGGCCGGGTAACTCGGATTCACGGCGGCTTCCACCTTCACCAGCACTCGATAACCTCCCTGTTGAAACGGTGCCTGCTTTTCGTTCCGGACAGTTGCATGATACAGCACATAGTCGTCCTCATAAATTATCCACTGAGCTGTGCTAATCCCGTCGAAGAGAGATTCGCACTCAAATGTGGGGTTTACAAACGGAACACTCAGCGGGTCTTTGCAGTATCCGGCGGCGTACACCTTAATTGCCAGATTCACCGCGCCCCCGCACTCAACATAGATGGTCTGGGGAGCCCTCAGCGAGCTCCACCTCGACTTTCCACGGCTCAATGCAGTGTGCATTAGCCGGATCCGAATCCCACGAGGCGTCAACAGCATATCCGAAGGTCCCGGTGCCGGACGGAAAGTAGATATTGAATTCCTCTTCGACCTTCGCATGGGGCGCGAAGCTTCGCAGCTCATCGTTCGATGCATAACGCAGGTAGCCGTTCAGGGTGGACGTCGGATCTGGTCCAGGCGGCACCAACTTGCCGCGGATATATCCCTGCATGCCCCCAGGGGGAAAGCCACCGGGCGGAGGCTGCTCTTCCGTGGGCTCGCTGTAAAGCGCGGTATAAGCATCCGCATCTTGCATGTTAAATGAAGTCTTTAACAGCGGCGTCTGAGGATAAAACTTTGGCTGCATTTGGAAGAAGTACGGGCCGTTGAAGATTGCGATGCAGCGGACGTCATACCCCGTCAGCTCTGTTGGATTCTCCAACTCGACGTTCACTTGCCACGTATGACAGTCTGGATCATTTGGATCAAGCTTCTCTGCATCTGTGATGTTTAGATAATACGGGGGCGGATCCTTTTCCAGGATGCCTAGCACATTGAAGTGCGTGGCCACTTCCCTGGAGTTGACAACCGTGAACTCGCCCTTAGCGAGATCGTAGTAGACTCGGTAGTATCCACACAGGTGATGCGTGCCTACCCCGCCTCCGCGCTCAATCTTCTCAGTCAGGCTGCCGGCGGCGGGCGATGCTACTGCGGTCGCATTTCCTGAGCAACCAGACATGGACAGCATACAAGCCCGATTGACAGCATCAGAATCCGGATTACCATTGAATCTCCTCCTATTCCAGCGAGCCAAGTCCCTCTAGGGACTATTGAGTCGCAAGTGCACTGGAACTTGCATGGTATGCATTGCCAGCTCTACCACAAGCCATCGATCGACAACTTGGCGAGGAACGCGTCATCAGATCCTTCCGACTGGTGTCTATCGACACCGGTCCCAGGGTCGAAATCGACATCGGCCCCGAACTCACCGCAAACGTAGATCGCTCCTGAAGGTGACAAGGCTACTCCGAATCCTCTGTCTTCACCGGTTCCCCCCCAGGTGCTCGCCCATCGGTGGTTCCCGTTCTTGTCAAAGCTCGTCAGAAATACGTCCCAAACTCCATTGCCGTAGTGAAGGTCGATGCCGGGTCCCGGGTCGAAATCAATCGGGGGGTCGTACTTCCAATGCAAGAACCCGCCGGTCACGTATAGGTTATTATTGCTGTCAACCGCAATATCGTTCGCATATTCTCCACCATCCCAGATTCTGACCCATTCAAAGTCCGCATTGGAATCAAGTTTCACGAGGAAATTGTCACTGCCGGTTTTGGATGTTTTCTCACAGATCCCTGGGCCCGGATCGAAATCGCATGTTCCGCCGAAACTGCCTGTCAGGTTGATGTCTCCATCGCCATCTACCGCAAGCGCTTGCATATAAACGCAAAACTCGCTGTCCCAGACTCTGGACGTGAGGTAATTCCCTGCCGAGTCAAACGTGCTCACGTAACTGGCCCAAAACCCCTCAGGCGTATACTCATTCACACCATCGCCGGGGTCGAGATCGATTGTCTCGTAGAACCAACCGATTACCAACAAATAGCCCTGAGGGACCGAAGAAACATACTCAGCCCAGTCATCTCCCTCTGCACCCCAGGTCTTTGCCCACTGGAACACGCCCTCACTGTCGAAGCAACTCAGGAATGTATCGTTTTCATCGACGGCTGTGTGTATATCATTCTCCGGACCTGGGTCGAAATCGGCGGCGGCCGCGAAGGTGCCGGCACAATAGACGCGGTTGTTCGCATCGCAGGCGATGCTAAATCCGCAGTCTCCCCAAGCCCCTCCCCAGCAACGTGCCCAGCAGAAATCGCCAGATTGGGTGAACTTGCACACAAACGCATCGGCTATCCCGTGTGAAGTCTGTTCGTCCACTCCTGGGCCCGGATCGAAGTCCACAGTACCGTTGAAGTCTCCGGTTACTAGAAGGCTACCGTCCGGGCTTATGCAGATATCGTGTGCCTTGTCAGGCCCGGCGCCGCCCCAGGTTCGTACCCACTGAAATGCGCCGTGGTCATCGAATTTGACGAGGAAGGCGTCAGCAGTCCCATTTGAGGTGCGGATATCGACCGCCGGACCAGGGTTGAAGTCGACGGTGCTCCTGAAATGGCCGGCCACATAGATGTTCCCCTGGGTGTCGCATTCAACAGCGGCGTTCTCGTCATAGCTATCCCCTCCCCATGTCTGGGCCCAGCCGTACGTCACCTTGACGGGCCGAACGTTCCATGCGTCCACTTCCCCCAGGTTTGCATCGGATTCCGTGTCGTCAACCCGCACCAGCAAGGGATAAATCCCAGGCGAAACCGCCAGTTGATTTCCTATCGACCCCTGGAAAAGGAAAGCGCCGTCGGTAGTTTCCTGGCTGAACTGGAGAGGAATAACCCCGTTGAACAAATCAGGAGCCTCGACCGTTACGCTGGATATGGTTTCCTGCCCCTGGTGATCAAAGACCTCGACTTGAACAGGCGCGTAGCTCCAAGACCACTCTGCAAGCTCATTACTCACCAGAATATTAACATCGTACGCTTCGAGGCAGTTGGCGGAGACCGGGAAGTCCGTGAGAGGATCCTTCACGTCCTCAACGAACACCCATGACGCATCTACCGCATAGCCGAACTCAACCTCGTTGAACGGGCCGTCCGGCAGGCGCAGATGCAGGGTGCGAGTCTCGATTTCATACGAGTCAAACATGCGGCGGGGCTTTTCGACCGAATATGCGATGAAAGGATTAAGGGTCGAGCTCAGGTCTCCCCCAGTCGCGAATTTCCCGGGCACGTACTCCAGGATCGGATACTCGGACGTTCCCGGCCCGAATTCAACCGGATTGAACAAAGTCGTGTACCCATCAGGATTAAGGAGCATCGGCTCGTCGTTGCTCCAGGCCATCGTTCGTCCATTAACCGGGAAGGAATAGTCCGCGCCTGAGATGAAAATACCTCTGACATCAAAGCCGGTCAGTGCCTTCTTCCCTGGATAGGGGTGCCGTATGCTGATATCTACATTTACTGCATTGGGAGGAACGAAGTGCATGTTCGTGACTTTAAGGCAATCTATGCAGGGGGCCATCTCCAGTTTGGGGACAACGTTGAAATGCAGCTCGGCTGTCCTGCAGGGAACCGCTTCCGCCGAATCGGTCAATGGGTTGACTCTAATTCTCCACAAACCCAGAAGTGAACGACTGGTGTCCTGTGCGGGAACAACCGTTTCCTGCTTCGTGATAGCATCGGTCTGAAGAATGTCAGGCTCTACCGGGGCATAATTCGCTGAGCAACTAGCCAAAGCTAGAAGCATCACGCTGAGGATGAAAGAACCCGAATGTCGAAACCCTCCTAACATGCTCTACCCCATACACCAGAGATTGTCTTCTATTATGCACTCTACCATTGCAGCACGAAATGTGCAAGAGCAACCGGTGACAAGAAGCCGGAAAAAAAGAGCATATGCGAATACTGCGAGTCCGTCGCTAGCTGTCGATCAGATAAGCCTCAGACCCAGTTTCCTCAGGGATTCCATCGGGGGCGGGATTTCGGTGCAGGCGGACGGGTCGATCGTGTTCACGACGCACGGGGGCTTTCTCGTCAAGACTCTCCCGAACGGCGATGTCGACTGGACATTCCCGACGTGGTACATCATGCCGGACGGTCCGTCGATCGGCGACGACGGGACGATCTACGTGGCGAACCACGGCGGGCAGGTGTACGCGGTCGATCAGAACGGCGGGCAGGTCTGGATGACGCAGGTCGGGTCCAACGAGATGTCGTCGACGCCCGCGCTGGGTCCGAACGGCCTGTATATCGGGGACTGGGGCGGGAATGTCTACGGCCTCGATTACGAAGGCGGATTCAAGTGGACCAAGCACCTCTCGTACGACTCGATATCGAGCTTCGCGGCTGTGGATTGCGAAGGGAAAGTCTACATCGGCTCGCGCGACGATCGCCTGTATTGTCTCGACCAGGAGACCGGCGAGATCAAATGGTCGTATCTCACGTGCGGTGACATCGGCACCATGAGCCCGGTCCTGGACGGCGCGGGCAGAGTGTATGTCGGCTCATACTGCGGGCATTTCTATTGTCTCGAAGCGGACGACGGCGACCTCATCTGGGACAAGGACCTCGAGCTCGAGGGCCAGCTTTCGATGTACTGCAAGTCGCCCGCGATAACGAACGACGGCACCGTCCTCGTCGGCTGCAACTACGGAATGCTGTTTGCATTTCAGGATGAGTAGCAATGCGCCTCCGGCGCATGGTTCTTGAGCAGGCAGCATCCCGTCCGGGGACTTGTTCACCAGGTCCCATCCGGAAGGAACTTCACCAGGTAGCCTGTCCAGTCGGATGCCGAATGAACATCGGAGCCCGGCCCAGGATCGAAATCGACCGAGCCCTCGAAAAGGCCGCATACATACGGGCTGCCATTCTCGTCTGCGTCCACGCCCCAGGCTTCACACGCCAAATCCGTGGAGGTCGGCCCCCAACTGTTCCCCCAGAGAAAATTCCCGCTCTCATCGAGCTTGACGCAGAACGAGCTGCGGTAGCCGGTATTCTCATGAATGTCCTCGCCGGTTCCCGGATCCAGATCAACCGTCTCCTCGTGACTCCCCGCGACGAATATATTTCCTTGCGTGTCGGTGTTCACGCCATAGGCGATAAACTTTATCAGCCCTGACGATTCCCATATATCCGCCCACTTGAAATTGCCCTCGACGTCGAATTCGGACAGGCTTATTCCGGAGCCGGTGTATTCGACAAGACCGGGACCGGGGTCGAGATCGACATAACCGTCGAGATCGGAAACGGCGAGGATGTTGTCCATGCAGTCGACCGTGACGGTACTGCCGCCCCAACCCTGATCTATTCCGGGGAAATAGCCCTCGCCCACCCCGGACCAGGTCCTCACCCACTGATAATCGCCGCCGGAACTCCATTTCAGAAGGTATACGTCCCCATACTCCGAGGTCGCTATGCGTTCATCCACATCCGTGCCGGGGTCGAAATCGACCGTGCCGCAAAATCCCCCAAGAACGTACGCGCTTCCCTGAGAATCAGTCGCCACTCCCGTGGAGCGATCTCCAAAGGTGGTCATACTTCCCTCAGCGGGATCCGGCGATCCCCATGTTTGAACCCACTGAAACTGCCCGGCTGCGTCGAATTTGCTCACGAATGCGTCGAAAGCGCCGTCCGGATAGCCGTTCGATGTTCTTTCGGCGAGCCCCGGTCCGGGATCGAAGTCGCAGTATCCCCTGAAATCGCCGCAGCAATAGACTCCTCCGAAATCATCGACGGCGACTCCATGCCCCGATTCGAAACTATACGAACCGCCGGACAAGTCCCCTCCCCATCCCACTCCCCACAGATAGTTGCCGTGGTTATCAAGTTTGACCAGGAAAATATCGGAACCTCCAATTGACGTATGAATGTCTTCACCCGGTCCCGAATCGAAATCCACATCACCAAAAAAGAAGCCGGTAACATACACATTTCCCGACTCATCGACATCTATCCCGTCAGCGGCACTCATTTCATTCTCAAACGCATAGGTCCAGATTATCGTTCCCTGGCTATCCACCTTGGTCGCCGTCATGATGAAGTCGGAGCTGCATCCGGCAACGTATACGGACCCATTGTTATCCGAAATGACTTCGTTGTTCCAGAGATTTCCGAGTTCCGTATTCGCCCATCCCGATTCGCCCTTAATCTGGATCTGAATGGGCTGATCCAACTCGTCGGTTTGCATTTCATCATCGGTGACTCGGAACTGGACCTGATAGACGCCCACCGATGCCCATGAGTGGAAAGTATCAGCCCCCTCCTCGTCGTACACCCCGTCGTCATCCCAGTCCCATTCAAACTTGACGATGCTTCCACCGTCAGGATCGTAAGACCCGTCATCCTGGAAATGCACCGGCTCATCGGGGGAAGCGACTAGAGGATCGGCCGACGCAATAGCCACAGGGGGAAGCTGCTCCACCAGAACGTCGGCATTTATCTCATGCACCTGGTAGGCGGTCAAGTCCAGCCAGGGCTCATTCACCGGATCATTCTCATTGTCCCCCACAGACACAAGGCAACGGTATTTTCCCTGTCCGGGATCGAGCTCGTTGTGAACTGTCGCCACATAACGCGAGTACCCGATTCCGTCCTCTGTCCAGACCGCGCTGACCGTCCCTGCGAAAAGCTCGGGACACTCCAGTACCGGCGGGCCATGGCTCATCTTTCCCGACCAGTCGTAGACATCGACAGTCAAATCGACCTGTGGGGCCGATCCCAGGTCGTTGCCTGACACTTGTACCTTCCACGGCTCCGGGCAGTTCGCTTCCGGACCGAAGTCGGTCATCGGGTCTTCCACCGGCTTGTTGATCGCCGGCGCCCAGGAGGCGTCGACCGCATAGCCCATGACAAATGCCCCGTCGGGCATGTCGATTTCATAGGTGACCGTCACGGTATCGCCCGCGAAAAAGGCATTGCGTGTGTTGGCCGGATCGTCCGAAATAAACAGCTTGAAGCCGTTCAGAAGCGCATCGGGCGGAGTCTTTGTAGCCCATTCGCCTTTGAAGTAGCCCTGCATACCGTCCGGCCCGCTCCCCTCCGTGGTGATGTTGTAAAGCGCCGTGTAGCCGTCCGCGTTGACAAGCTCGCCGTCGCCAAGAGTCTTATCGGGTGCGTTAAGTCCGGAGACCGGGAAAAGATGGTTTCCGCTGAACATGGCGATTCCGCGCACATCGAACCCGGTCAGGTTCGGATTGCCGAACGGATGCGTGATTTCGACATCGACGAGGACTGTCCCGTTACCTGACGGATGTATGTTCTTTATACTCAGGCAATTCGTGCAGGGGCCCTGCTCAAGCCATTTAAGGACGTTCCAGTGGATGTCCCCTTCTCTGATCGGCACGATCTCGAAATCGCTCCGGTCCGGCTCGAAATACAGAAGCCAGTAGCCCCAGAGATAGCGCCCTGCGCCTCGCTCTGATTGAACGCTCCCGGTCTGGCCGGTCATTTCAGGGAACGACCGGACGTCCAGCGCAGGAGCGGACGGCTCGCCGACTGAAGAGCATCCGCAGGCGAAGCTGACAAGCAAGACCAGCATCAACGCACGTCTGCAACCGATAATCATCGCGTAACCTCCTACATATACTGCCTCTTGACGGCAACAGAATAGCACGACTGGAAAACGAGGTCAAAGACGGAAACGGCAAACGAGAGTGTGCTGCCGACGGCTTCGGCATACTGTTCGCATTTCAGGATGAGTAGGCTGAACCGCGAGGACAGATAGACCCATTGCACCATGGCCGGGTGCCACCTGACAGTGCGGATTCAGAATATCGCGGTGATCTGCACCCCGACACACCCGCCGTCCGGCTCGATGAGCGGCGAGAGGATCAGCCCGCGCGGACTGGAAAGCTCCAATTGCGCCGTGAAATATCCCAGTGCCGCCCCGGCGACCACGTCGACCGCGCGATGGCGGCTCAGCTCCACCCGCGACTCGGCGATGAGCGCTGCGCCAAGATACCATAGCGCCGCCTGTTTCGGATGCCAGGCGCTCTCGGCGGCGGCGACCGCGAATGCCGCCGAGGCGTGGCCGCTGGGGAAGCTCTTGTCGTCCGAGTTGTCGGGACGATTCTCAGGTATCAGCGCTTTTAAGCCTTCCGAGAGGAAGCCGCTGACCATGACGGCATCCAGCGTGCGCAGCGCATGATCTGTGCCCTGCTCCCCGTCGGTCAGCAACGGCAGAGCGATTCCAAGCGCCAGGTACAGAGCATAGCCGTCTCCCGACGCAAACCTGGCCTCCTCTTCGCCGAACGGGTCGGCCATCGCAGCCTGGGGCACGACCAAATCGCCCGTGAATGCACACAAGACTGCTGTTGTGATGAGAAATACGCGAAGGAATCTGAACACCGGGGTTCACCTCATCCGTTCCATGGAGGATTGTACTATTCGGAATTATACCCAATACGGACCGGGGTCATCTCTTGAAAAAGAACCGTGCGCGGGACGCGCATGTTACATGGCGGGCCCAGGTGCGAAGCCGATCAGGTGGAACTGTCCCTCGGAGGTGCCCACGTTCTCGAACACGTACACGACAAGCCCGCCGTCGGGACACGGGTTGAAGTTCCACATCTTGAGCTCGGCGTCCCCGTCAAGCCCCATATCTTTCTCTTTTACGGTCCACCGGACCGACCCGTCCGGATTGAGGAGCGAGAATCCCGCGGCGTAGCCCATCAGGATGCTGTTGTCCTGATAAATGATGACATGCGATTCCCCGGCACCCAGGAATGACGGGAGGTCTATCGACCAGATATCCGTCCCGGCGGGATCGACGAGCGTGAGCTCCGACCGAGTGGTGCTCGACCGCCCCATTTTGTCGAAGACCACCGCGTAGCTGTTGCACAGGAAATTCCCATCAAAGGTAATGCCCAAAGCTCGATTGACCCTGCCCTTGTTTCTGGCCCAGATGATTTTCCCGGAGTCGACATTGATCGCCGTGAGCGCCGATCTCATGCCGCAGAGGAGAACGCCGCTGTCCGACAGGCATGGTGAGCACGCGATCGCGTCGCCGGGGAAATCAATCTGCCATCGGCTGGTTCTGTCGGGAGCGACACGACCCACGTAACAGTCCTTGTCGGCCCAGGCGGAGCTGTAGGTGATGTAGTCCCCGTCCGGAGTCATTATCGGCATGTTCCCGGGGTAAGTCGCGTCGAAACCCAGGCGCGGCCTGGATTCCAGAAGCTTCCCGTCCTCGAGCGAGAAAATCGCGAAGTCCTCGTTTCTTGAGAGGGACGATTCGGTTTGGGTCTTTGTCGCGATGCCGATTCTGTTCACCGGCAGGAGCCACGCGATTGTCAGGCCGTCGCATCGGAAGATCTCCGACCTCCAGCGGGTCCTGCCCTTGAGGTCGATACACTGAAGGTAGCCCGAGTTGATCAATGTAAGTTCCAGGTAGGTGAGGGGCTCGTTCGGATCGAGGTCTTTCTGCTGCACTGAGGACGCCTTGGCGCCGGGGGTGTCGAAAAGCTCGATACACACGACCGCGTCCTGAAGGACAATCATCGGCTCCGCTTCCGAAACGGTCGCATCCGGAGGCGGACTGAGAATGACGCTCCAGTCCTCGGAGAAGTCCGGCTTAAGGCGCACGATGCGATCGTATCGCTTGTTGGTGTTGGATTGCGTGTACCAGACGCCGTTCCCGGTGTCCACGAACACGTTCCCGCCGAACCTGGGGTAGTGATGCCACTTCGCCACAGGTTTGGATTGGGGCGGCGGCTGAGCGACCTGGGCTCGGTTCCACATGTCGACGCCGACCTGGTATCGAAGCGGCGGGGGCGCCATTTCGTTCTGAGAGAGCCGCCTGGAAACGAGGGGTCCTGACGGCGACCTGCACGAGATCAGAAGGACCGCGACAAGAGCGACACAGCCGGGCTTCATGCGAATATTCATATCGCTCACCCGACCCTATTCTACACGAAATTCCGATGGGGCGGTGCCCTCCACAAGCGAGTCCCCGAGCTTGTGGAGGTCTCAACAAGTTTCCAGACCTCCACAAAGCAAACAGCGCTTTGTGTAGGGCACCGGTGGTGGCTTTCCGTCAGATGAGCCGAAGACCCAGCTCCCTCAGTTGCTCGTCGGCGACGGGGGACGGCGTTCCGAGCATGATGTCGGTCGCCTTGAGGGTTTTCGGGAAAGCCATGCACTCCGCGATCGATTCCGCGCCGAGGAGATGCATGACGATGCGGTCTATCCCTGGCGCGATGCCGCCGTGCGGAGGGGTCCCGTATCTGAGCGCCTCAAGAAAGAACCCGAATTTCTCCTTCATCTCCGTGTCCGACAGCCCGAGGATTCGGAAGATCTCGGTCTGCTGCTCGGGATCGTGGATTCGGATCGAGCCGCCTCCGATCTCATCGCCGTTCAGCACAATGTCGTACGAGCGCGACAGCATGCCGTACAGAACCTCGCCCTCCATCGGCTTGCCCGCATCGAGCCATGCTCCCCACTGGTCGGCGTTCGGCTGCGTGAACGGATGATGCTGGCTGACGATTTTCCCCTCGAACTCGCTGAACTCGAACATCGGGAAGTCGGTGATCCAGCAGAACTTGAACACACCTGGCTCGATGAGGTCGTAGAACCTGCCCAGCGCGACGCGCAGGCAGCCGAGGCTCGAAAGGACGGTCTTCTTGTCTCCCGCGACGATGAGGACAGTATCGCCGTCGGACGCCTTCGCGATCTCTTTCACTTTCGCGGCTTCGTTGTCGCTCAGATGCTTCCCCATCGCGCTTCGAACCTTGTCGCTGGACTCCCACGAAATCCACGAGAGACCCTTCGCGCCGCCCCTGGACGCCTCCGCCTGGAAGTTATCGATCTCTTTTCGCGACGGCTGCGCTCCTGCGAGATGGATGCACCGAATCGTCCCGCCCGATTCGAGAATGCTTTTGAATATCTTGAATTCAGTGGCTTTGAACGCCTCGCTGATGTCGATGATCTCCAGACCGAAGCGCAGGTCGGGCTTGTCGACGCCGAATCTATCCATCGCGTCATGGTAGGTGAACCTTGTGAACGGCGCGGGTACCGAGATGCCCGTGATCTCCTGCACAAGGCCGACCAGCATTTCTTCCGTCAGAGAGTAAATGTCCTCTTCATCGATGAAGCTCATCTCGACATCGAGCTGCGTAAACTCGGGCGCGCGATTCGAGCGAAGGTCCTCGTCGCGGAAACATTTCGGTATCTGGAAATATTTGTCGAACCCTGCGATCATGCAAAGCTGCTTGAACATCTGCGGGCTCTGCGGAAGAGCATAGAATCTGCCGTGCTCGATTCTCGACGGGACGAGGTAGTCGCGACTCCCCTCCGGCGTCGACTTGGAGAGGATCGGCGTCTCGATCTCGACAAAGCCGCGCTCATGGTGGAAGTCGCGGATGTACTTGATGATTCGATCCCGCATGATGAAACGTCGCTGCACGTCGGGACGCCTGAGCTCGAGGTAGCGGTATTTCCATCGGAACGACGGCTCCTCGCTCGTCGTCTGCTCGATTACAAGCGGAGGCGGATCGGCTTTCGTGAGGATGGTGATCTCTTTGGCCTTGACTTCTATTTCGCCGGTGGGCATGTTTGGATTTTCCAGCCCGGCGGGCCTCCGCGCCACGGTCCCGCGCACCGCGAGCACCCACTCGGTCTTGACCTCGCTCGCGACCCTGTAGGCATCGGGCGAAATCGACTGGTCGCACGTCACCTGCACATTTCCCCAGCGGTCCCTCAAAACCAGGAAAATGACGCCGCCCATGTCGCGACGGTGGTGCACCCATCCCGAGAGCCTCACCTTCTCGCCCGCATGCTCGATCCTCATTTCGCCGCAAACGTGCGTGCGGAAGCTCTTGTTCAGCGGACCGGTGACTTCCTCGAACTTCGGGAACTCGTTCATAAGTGAACACCCCTGGCAAGTGGTTCTGGTGAGGGCAATATAGCAGAGGGAAGGGTATCGGGCAACGTAGGGGCACGGCATGCCGTGCCCGTACAAAGAATCCCTTGCCCGCGCGGGGGCACGGCATGCCGTGCCCGTACAGAAAATCCTGCCAGCGCGGGGGCACGGCATGCCGTGCCCCTACCTCTCCCACACCCTCATGCGATCATTCGACATGTCGGTCGGGATATAATCCTTCCACTGAGTGCCCTGGACATGCGCTCCCTCCTCAATGATCACATAGTTGGGAGAGATCTGGAGACCCAGCCTATCGATCCACCAGACATAGACATGGGTCAGGCTTATAATACTTCTCGGTGCGTAGGGGTCGGGATAATTCTCGTTGCGGAAGTTGAAGTAACCGTCCGGCTCGTAGCCCGCGACGATCTGGTCGCACGGAATGCCATTCACGCGGGCCTCGGCGGCAAGATCCCATTTCGCCCTGGTCCAGCTCAGCGAATCGGCCGTTCCCCACAATGACCACGCAAGCATGAGGAGCACAATAACCCATCCGGCGCGACGCCATTGCGATGGTGCGTCCTTGATTAACGGAGCGATCCAGCAGAACGCGAACGGGATCAGCGGAAGCAGATATCGATCGAAGAAGTTGTAGTTCAGAAAAATCAGACCGATGTGCGCAAGTCCGATGAGCCCGATCAGGGTGGACGGCGCACGCCAGTCGATTCTCCTGAGCCGGACCGTACGGCTGCAAAGCCAGATGAGGAATAATCCGCCGAGGGTGCCTAGAAAGGTAAGGACAATGCGGATCCAGGGTGCAAGAATGTGACCTGCGGTAAGAGCGAGTGTATCGGATCGCGGACCGAAGCCCTCCGGCGTCAGGCTGTTGCCGACGTATGGAAACAGAGCTTCGAGCCGCCATTGGTGTCCATTCATCCATCTTGCCAGCGTGAGCAAGACAAATGCAGCCCCAAGAACGCTGAACCACCAATTGACTGCTCTTGGTCCGATTCTCCTTTCTTCGGAGGAGCGCTGGAATCCTGCGACCAGCGCAATCGGCAGCATCGCAAGTCCGAAATGCTGGAGAATCCCGAAGGCGAGCCACATGCGGTCGCGAAGAAGTCCGGGATACGACATCAGCTTTCCCAGCCAGAAGTCTTTCATTTCCTGCGCGACCTCTGCGGATCGCATTGTTGAAAACATGGGGTTCGCGATGACAAGAAGCGCGAAGAGCGTCCCCATCGCGCAAAGAATCACCGGCAGCCATCCCCTCCACCCCGCCCACCCCGCCCATCCTCTTGCCTCGACAGCTCTCGAAGGGAAGAGCACTTTGGCGAAGAGCACCCACAGGCCTACAACGAGGAGAATGGTCAGGCCGTGAGTTCGCTGCAGGGCGGCGAGAGTCGCAAGCGTTGCGAAGCCAATCCATCGTCTGGCCCACAGTGCATCGGACTGATCTTCCGGTTTATCGAGCGCGAGAAGGAGCATCCACATCGATGACGTGAGGAAGAAGAGGTAATAGCCGTCGGTCATGAATCCGGCGGCGGTTTTCAGAGTGAACGTGGGCGCGAGGCAGACAAAAGCGAGGAAAGGAGACCAGTCCTTCAGCCGGGTCCATTGAGGATAGAGCCTGCCGGGAAGCCTTGCGGCGAAGAGGCATCCCGCGACCGTGATAACAGCCGTCAGGATCGACAGTCTCTGCCAGTGGACGGTCTCAGCCCGCAGATGGACGATCCAGCCGAGAATCTGCTGCGGGAGCGCGATCGTGCTTGACCAGTTGTTGAAAACGAAATTGCCCCTGATCCATTCGCGAACCACCCATCCGTGAGTCCATGAGTCGCCGGGAGGGAAATTGATGAAGCTTGAGAGGATCGCGGAGCCGACAAGCAGCGCGAGCGCGAACAGGGCGAACATGGCGCGCGACCTGTCCGCGGGAATATCGGGCGATTTCTTCGTGGCCATCGCTCGCCGTCAGCCCTGGCCCTGCACCATACCTATTCCCTTGTAGACATGCTGAAGGACCGCATCGGCAAGCCTTTCTCCTTCGGCCTTCAGGAAATCCATCTCGATCCTCATCTGGTGGACATACGCCTCGTCATTGATGCTGCCGAGGTTGATCGCGATGTTCATCAGGGCCGCATGCATTCCCGCAAGAAGACACGAAGCTGCGACGCCGGCGTCGCTCAGCACATTGGGGTTGCCCTTCTCAGCGACCTCGCCGGCCAGTTTCAGTGCGGAATGGATATACCGGGCCGTGGCCTTGGGGGTCTCGGCGGCGGTTTTCATCGCCTCCTGAATGGCTTCCTTCCTGGCTTTCTTCTCTTCCTCGGTGGTTTTCGGCAGCTTGAACGCGCCGGTGACTTTGTCGTACGAGACGGCGTCGCGATCGATGGAATCCGTAAGCTCCTCCCTGAGATGGTCAAGCTCGGCCTTGATCGGCTCAAGGTCGATCCAGACCTCCTTGAATCTTTCTTTACCGAGAGTGAGGTCGCAGACCATCTCGAGAAGCGCGCAACCCAGAGCGCCGTTCAGAGCCGCCACCGATCCCCCTCCGGGCGTCGGCGCATCGCTCGCCAGCACTTTCAGGAAATCATCGATGGTCTTTGTTCGCAGCATGCCTCGGGCCTCCCCGTCACATTCCGATTCCGCACACAGTATAGGGGGCATTATAGCAGATGAAGGATCGAGTTACGGGAAGCAGGACTCAGGTCTGCCTCGCAAGAAGGGGCGCCGGCGGACTCCGGATTCTCAAGCTGTGGTAGGATCATCGGGAGCGTTCCGCGCTCATACCCGGCGTGGAAACTTCGGATGGTATAATAATCGTGCATTTTCGCGGACGGGCGCGATCATGTGGTGGCGCGCCCCTGTTTTTTAGTTCGTCATCATGCGAGCCAGCAGGAAATTGTTCTGGACGATCGTCGTCCTCGCCGCAATAGCGGCGGTGGGCGTCATCGCCTACATGCGGGGAAGCGACTCCTGGCAGGACAGGTATCGCAAGCACGTTTCGGAAGGCATCGTCAAGCTTCTTCAGGAAAACCCGTACGATCAGACCGCTGTTGTCGTTGTCGTTGTGGACGGCCTCAGATGGGAGGAGGGCATCGGCGCTGAAGGCAAGTACATACCTCACATCTGGAACGACCTCAGACCGCTCGGGACTCTTCTCACCGACTACAGGACCGTCTCCCCTACCGCAACCACCTCTGTTCATACTGCTATGCTGACCGGTCGGATTTCGACCGTTCCGAACGACGGGCACATCCGTCCGGTTTTTCCGACGTTTCTCGAATACTACCGTGACGCACGCGCTGACTACGTGCACTCGGAGATCAAGAGCATCATCGATTTCCCGAGTGCGATATACAGTCCGAACGCGAAGAGCACAGGGGAGGTTAACCGGCTGATCGAGGAAGCGTTGGAGTTCGGGCCCGAAAAAACGGCGCTCTATCTCGGAAAGGACCTCATCTACTCGCTCAAGCAGTCATCGTCCGGTCTGTATCCGGAAGACGATGTGTTCTTGATCGACAGCATGCGCGATGTCGAGGTCACGGAGTACTTCCGGGCGAAAATTCCCGATGAGAAACCGAACGCGGTCGTGGTGAATCTGGGCGATGTCGACGAGTGCGGTCATGAGGCGGAATGGCACTACTACGTTGACGCGATCCGTTGGGCCGACCGGGACGTGTGGGAGATGTGGCAGGCGCTGCAGTCGGAGAGCAGGTATCGCGACAAGACCTATTTCATCGTCACAACCGATCATGGACGACACAGTCCCGAGCGTGGCGGGTATGTGCATCACGGCTGCTTCTGCGAAGGATGTCAGCATTCCTTCATGCTGTTGATCGGTCCCGGAATCAAGCAGGGCTATGTCTCCAACGAGCCGCACAATGAGCTCGATGTCGCGCCGACGATAGGTCGGGCGGTCGGTTTCGAGACTCCGGGATGTACCGGCAAGCCCATTCTGGAAGCGTTCGAGAATCCGGAGAGTCTCCCCGATCAGCGGCAGACTCCGAGGATGGCGCTTGTGGCAAAGGACAAAGCGAATGTCGATGAGAGGGATACATCGAAGATCCTTCTTGACGCCCTCGCCGATCGACCTTCCGACGTGTACGCTCCCGACAGCGCGAGCTCCGCAATGATGCTCCTTGCCGTCGCCGCGCGCGTGAGAAACCATCCTGAGGAGAGCGTGAGATGGTCCGATTGGTGCACCAAGATTGAAGGCCTCGATCCTTCCGGCGATACAATATCCCTGAAGACACTGTACCCCTGGATGCAACTAAGGCGGGAGGTCGAAGCTGCGTCCGGCAATGGACCGGGCGACCCGACTACCCCGCCGTGGGGAACCCCGATCAATGACTTCATTCAGAATCTGGTTTCCGCAGGAGGCGGGCTCGATATCGATACGCAGGATATCGAGACGATATCGTTATTAGCGCCGGCGATCGCCCTTTACGGCGCTTACGAGGACAAGCCGGATGCTACTAGATATTCCTTCGAGCTCCTCCTGAAGACGCTGGCGAAATACGAGGGCGAAGACAGGGTTTACGCGCCGGGGCTGGACAATCTCATCAGCGATTTCCGCTATCGAGAGGGTCCGAACGAGATTTTCACTGAAAAGCACTTGTCGATGCGCGAGCGCATGTGGCTCGTGTGGAGCCTTGAGAGGGTGCTTGCCGAATCGAATCCGGAGCATGTGCCCGACCTCTATCCCCTTGTGAATCGCCAGTATCGTCTTCTGGTCGCGTTCATGCATGAGTGGCAGGACTCAGACGCGGTGCTGGGAGGCA
>Ga0315294_10001442_pt1 | contig 25844 bp, 20 predicted proteins | sample YL17G13_40_MG_FD_203626 | JGI IMG/M metagenome (GOLD analysis project Ga0315294, IMG submission 203626) | Sediment microbial communities from Yellowstone Lake, YNP, Wyoming, USA - YL17G13_40 | ecosystem: Environmental > Aquatic > Freshwater > Lake > Sediment | place: USA: Wyoming | collected... | reverse complement strand
GTCGAAAAGGTAAGTGCGCAGATATTCGACAGGTATCCGCTTCGGTACTCATACCTACGATTTTATACAAATGCGGCTGGTTTTTCAATAACGGAGTGAAAAAAACTGCGAAAACGATGGCAGCGATGGGGAATACCCGCCGTGAAACGGCGGGCTAAATATGGGTTGCCATCCCCAAACTGCGTTTGAGGCTGCCACCCGTCGAGAGCTGCTTGTCGAGCAAATTATGGAGTAGCTAAGTGGCGGAACATAAAGTAGGCGGCGCCGGCAAGGCACAAGGCGGCCCAGAGGAAATCGAGCTTGAGCGGCTCTTTCATATAGACCACGCAAAACACGGCAAAAACGCTTATCGTTACAATTTCCTGTATGACTTTTAGCTGCGAAAGCGAATAGAACTGGAAACCTATCCGATTAGCCGGTACCTGAAGGCAATATTCAAAAAAAGCCACGCCCCAGCTTACGACAATCGCCAGCAAAATCGGCTTGCCCTTAAGGTCCTTCAAATGACCATACCAGGCATAAGTCATAAACAGATTCGAACCAATCAAAAGAAGTATCGGCACAATTCTACTCATATCCAAATTTACTCCGAACAATGCACTACAAATTATGAACTACAAACTATTTTTTCTTTGCCAGCCATATAAGGCCGGATGACTTTTGGAATTGTGATTGAGCCATCTGAATTCTGGTAAAGCTCCAATACAGGTATCAATATTCTCGGCGAGGCAATGACGGTGTTATTTAGCGTATGGCAGAATTGGATTTTCGATTTTCGATTTTCGATTTTCGATTTATCATCCCTGTAGCGGAGGTTAAGGCGTCTGGCCTGAAACTCGTAGAATTTACTTGCGCTGTGCGTTTCGCAGTAATTGCCCCGTGAGGGCATCCACGCCTCGATATCGTATTTCTTTGCCTGGCCTCTGCCGAGGTCGCCGGTGCAAACAACGACGACACGGTAGGGCAGCTCCAGTGCCTGCATTACCGCCTCGGCATTGGCAAGTATCTCCTCGTGGAACTTATTGCTCTCCTCGGTGCTATTTTTGCAGATAACGACCTGCTCAACCTTATCGAACTGATGGATTCTGTATAGGCCGTAAGTGTCCTTGCCCGCAGCGCCGGCTTCTCGCCGAAAGCAGCTCGACAGTGCCACATATTTTAACGGCAGCTCCTCGGCATCTAATATCTCTCCCATCCGGTAGGCCGTCAGCGGCACCTCCGCAGTTCCTGCCAGATTAAGCTCATCTTTTTCCATTCGATACGTCTGCTCTTCTGAGCCGGGGTAATATCCGGTCCCTCTCATTGCTTCATCTTTCATAAGAAGCGGCACCGCAAGGGGGACATAACCTCTATTGACCATAAAGTCCATCGCAAACCGCAAAATAGCCCAGTGCAACAATGCGCCGTCCCCTTTAAGGAAATAATTTCTCGTCCCCGCTAACTTTACGCCTCGCTCGATATCCATTATACCCAGAGCCAGTCCTAACTGGACGTGGTCTTTCGGCTCGAGGTCAAACTGGCGGAGCTGGCCTACCATTTTTATTTCAACATTTTCCGTATCATCTTTGCCCAACGGCACATCATCGTCAGCCGGCTGCGGCACAAGCAGCATCAGTTCGTCAATCTTCGGCTGAAGCTGTGCAACCTTATCTTCGTAAGCTGCCTCGTCCTGTTTCAGTTTTGTCAGTTGTGCTAACGCAGTTTGTTTCTCATCGCCGGACAGCTTCGGAATCGACTTGCCGATTTTATTTTTCTCGGTGGCAATATCCTGCAATTTCGTTTTTGCATCTCTTAGCGTCTGCTCCAATTGGCAGAACTGCCTGATGTCAACATCAAAGCCCTTGTCCTTGGCGGCCTTCTCAAATCTTTCCGGGTTCTCTCGTATTTGTTTAATGTCGATCATGTTCTCGTGCCTCGAATTAGGTAATCAGGTTATCAGGACATCAGGTAGTGGATACCAGGGTAACAGGTTATCAGGTTAATTTTATCTTTTTGCACCTTTCTTTTCTCTGATGTAACGTATATAACCATTAATACCTCGAATAATTTCTTCGTACTCTTCCACCAATCTCTGCGATTGCTCAGAATCCAAATAACCTTTGCCTGATAATTTACGTATCTGGTTTTGTGTCTCTCTGGCTTCCTTTCTTGCCGTATAAAACCCTTTTATCTTATCATTATAGTAATACGCAGTATATCCCTCGGCTATATTATCACATATCGATGATGAACAACGTTCAACTTGGTCTCTCAATCTAAACCTTTCATCTTTCGGCAGGGTCCTGCAGAATTTATGAATTTCCTGCATGAGCTTATGTGCTTTCTGCCATACCCAGAGCTTCTCAAAACCCGCCACTGGCTTTTCCTGATATTCTGATTTCCTAATATCCTGCACTCTGATTTCCTGTTAACCTGATACCCACCTTTTAATAATTACCACATTATTTTGTCCGCCGAAGCCGAAGGATTCTTTCATCGCGATATTGACCGGCATACTTCTGGGCTTATTTGGCACATAATCCAAATCGAGCTTTGGGTCGGGGTCGTTCAGGTTCATTGTCGGCGGAACGATATTGTCCCGTATCGCCAGAACGCAGGTAATCAATTCGGCTGCACCGGCTGCGCCAATTAAATGGCCGAGCATACTCTTGACGCTGCTGGCCGGGACATTTTTAGCTCTTTCTTTGAAGACCGCCTTAATGGCCATAGTTTCTATCGAATCATTCTCGGCTGTGCTTGTGCCGTGCGTGCTTATGTAATCCACATCTTTATAGCTGATGCCGGCATCAGCTATCGCGGCGTTCATCGCCTGGATTGGGCCTCTGCCTTCTTCGTGCATATCGGTAATTCTGAATGCGTCGGAACTGCTGCCGTAACCGATTACTTCTGCCAAGATTTCTACTCCTCTTTTTTTCGCTGATGTCAAGCTTTCGAGGATTAAAATCGCCGCACCTTCGCCGATAACGAAGCCGTCTCTGCTCGCCGAGAACGGCCTCGATGCTGTCTGCGGGCTGTCGTTTCTTGTCGATAGGGCGGTCAGGCGATTAAAGCCCATAACGCCCAGCGGGTGTATCATCGAATGTGTCCCGCCCGCAATCACCGCATCCGCATCGCCTCTGCGAATCAGCATCATTGCCTCACCTGCTGCCTGGGTGCTGGCTGCACAGGCGGTAAGGCAGCTCCTTACAGGTCCTCGTGCTTCGGTGAGCATTGCGATGTGGGCAGCCGGCATATTCGGCTCCTGCTCAAGCTCACGCATAGGGTCCATTTTGCCGAAAGCGACCTGTGCCCAGCGGGACCAATCCATCTGGTTTTTGGCGGGGACCCACGCTTCAGCTATCGCAGCAAAAAATGCGTCATTGTCAATAGACCCTTCTCCCGCACCCAGGTAAATCCCCAGCCGGGTGCGGTCTATGCCATCGGCTGGCCGAGAGGTTTCTACATCTATTCGGGCCTGTCGGCAGGCCTGGACCGTCGCACCAATGGCAAACCCTGAACCCTTGTTGCTATGTTTGTGCAGGTGCGGATTTTTTGTGTCCTTTGTGAAGTCGTAATCTTTAACTTCGGCGTCGAATGTTGTGGGATACGTCGAGGCGTCAAAAATGGTGGTTTTTGCTGCACCGCTTTTGCCTATCAGCATCGCCGACCAAACCGTCTCAATGTCGTGCCCGAGGGGGCATACGATACCCATTCCGGTTATGACTACCCGTTCACACTTCAATTCCGATTTTACATTTATTGCCTGCATACACTTATGAACATCGAACTTCGAACATTGAACTTTCAACAAAGAATTTATCTGGATATTCTTGGCCTTTCGGCAGTTTTTATACTCGAAACGAAGATCTTTATCAATTCGTCTGATTCATTTAACAGCCATTCAATCTCCTTCTCGATTCCTTTGGCCATTTTTCGATGAGTTATCTTCAACCAGACCTTGGTTTCTCTTAACTCCTTCAAAGCTATACTCATTTTGTGAACAAAATCTTTTCGTGATTCTGCGCCTTGTGCTTCGGCGTGATTAGGTGCTGGAGAGGTTCCACAGCGAAGCAGTTCGCCGCCTATGTGTTTGCCGGCAAGCGTCCTCGGCAATCGCTCGACAAGTTCAATAATACGAACGGCAAACTCAATCAATCGCTCACTCAAATCGTATCTTTTTTCATTGTTCTTCTCTTCTCCCATTACTTAGTTCTTACCCCTTCTTTGTTATAGGTTCAACGTTCGACGTTCAAAGTTCAATGTTCTTTATAATATCTTTCTCTTCTCCCATAACTCCTTTCTTCTTTCAGTTCAAAGTTCGATGCTGGACGTTCAATGTTCAAAGTTCTTTAGGATAAGAGCGGCGGTTTGTCCGCCGAACGTATAACTACAACACAGTGCGTAACGGACAGTTTTCTGCTCAGGCCGCATTGTAATATTCAGATTACAGCCGTTGGCTTTTTTATCACAGTTTTTTGCAGCAGGTATCCTGCCGTCAGCCATTGCACAAACCGCAGCGATAACATCGAGCGCTCCGCCGGCAGCGCCGGTGTTACTCAGCATGCTTTTAGTAGGCCAGACGGCTATTTTACCTGCTGCTTCGCCGAGGGCAGCATAAATTGCCTTCGCTTCTGCTAAATCATCCGCGGGGATACCTGTCCCGTGCGGGATTATCAGGTCCAGCTCCTCCGGCCTTATCCGTGCATCCGCCAGTGCTTTTTCTATGGCGATTTGAATACCTTTGCCGTCCGGCTCAAGGTGTTCATAAACCGGATTAATGCTGCAGCTTTGCCCGATACCAACAACTTCAGCATAAATCTTTGCGTTGCGTTTTTTGGCGTGTTCCAGATTTTCGAGTGTTACAATACCTGCGGCCTCGCCGAAGACCGACCCTTTGGCATTAGCGTCAAAAGGCCGACACGCAGAAGCGGGCTGGTCGTTATTTTCGGTGGTAGCTCTTTTAAGCAGGCACTGGCGAGTAATACCCATCGGAGTAACTTTCGTTTCGGCGCCGCCGGCCAGGGCAATGTCACTATCGCCGCGGGCGATAATCTGGGACGCTTCACCTATCGCCAGATGAGCAGAGGCCTCGGCACAGGTGATTGTATTGCTCGGCCCCTGAATATCGTGAATAATGCTTATATGGCAGGCGAGCATATTCGGCAGATACTTTAGCAGCCACAACGGCGTAATCAGCTCAAGACCCTGTTTGCCCCATTTGTGAAGGTCAAACATACCATTGGTAACGCTCGCTGCGACTGCGGGAGCCAGCTCCACCAAATCACAGCTTATGAGCCCCGCGCCGAGATTAATTGCAACACGTTGCGGATTGATATTGACCTTTTGCGGGTCGATGCCTTTTGTAACCAGGCCGCTGTCAGCCAGTGCCTCGTGTGCCGCTATGACCGCCAGCTCAATGTCCCTTGACATAAGTTTGACGGCTTTGCGATATGACTTTGGCACATATTGTTGTATGTTATACTCTGGAACCTGGCCGGCCAATTTGCAGCCGAAGCCCGCAGGGTCGAACGCTGTGATTTTGCTTATTCCCGACCTGCCGGTGCAAAGACCGGCCCACATATCTTTAACGGTCAATCCGAGCGGACTTATCGCGCCAAGGCCGGTTATCACTACACGAGCCGAACTCATCGGTCCTGCTCCGACTTTTGCCCCGCGCCGGCTATAAGCACATCTCGCAGAAGTGATTCGAACATACCTGTGAACACGAAGTTTTCTTTCGGAAATTCTTTGCCTGCGAGGTTCTGGTCTATATGGCTAAACATCAAATCTATCTCGGCAATTAACTTATCGCCGCAGGTAATCCTGCCGGTCGTACTCGCCGCCTCGGGGGTGATGGATTCAATCTTTGCATCTATTTTTATCGTGTCGCCCGGCCGAACGTAGTCAAAAAACACCGCTTTTCTTATCTTTGCCAGGATGACTTTCTCTTTGAAGTTTCTGGCCTCGCCGACAAGTATTCCCGATGTCTGCGCCATTGATTCAATCATCAAGCTTTCCGGCATAACGGGAAAACCTGGAAAGTGGTCGTGCAGATGCTCTTCAGCGAGCGTTACGTTTTTGACTGCCACGGCGCTCTGGCCGCTGTGGAACTCAACAAATTTATCTATCCAAATCCACCGCATCTTCGACTATCCTAAAGTTAGCGGCAGGTCCACTTCGTGCAATCCTGCCGCTAACTTTTAACTCTCGACAACCATTATTTATTAAGCAGCGTTCAGCTTCCTCTCGACGTAATTTACAATAGCGTTGACGGTGAACAGATTACCAAGTTTGTTAATATCAGGGTCGTTCTCAAATGCAGCGATGTCGGTGTGCGGAATCCTGTTTCGCAATTCAGCCAGTCCTGCTTTGGTTAGCTTGCCGTTGCTGACAAGTTGAGGGTTATTCATCAGACTCTCAGCGGGAAATAGTTCCTCCCGCGGAATCTTTATTCCGAAGGTTTTTTCTAATCGGAACACGATGTCTAAAAAATCAATGCTTTCTGCTCCTAAATCTCCCATCAAGGTTGCCTGGGGAGTAACTTCATTATCGTCAACCCCCAACGCATCGACCAGAACTCCCTGAACCTGCTGGAAAATTTTGTCCCGACTCACTGCCATACTCTTTTTACCTCCGGTAAAGTTGGGTTTTTAATAATCCTTTTCTCCCCCCGGCTTTCTTGCGAAAGCAAGAAGGGGGGATGACCCTGATTTTAGTGCCACAGTAATTTCCACTGACTTTTCATATTTTCCAAAACTACGGCATCTACCTTTGCCATTGCCGGGTTTTGCGAGGCGAGGTTAAAGTGCCGTAGTCCGAATTTTGCCTCTACTATACGTTCGCCACCCGATATACCAAAGCCGGTAAAGCTGCTGACGTTTTCTTCGATAGTGTTGGCCTCGACTGTGTATTCTATCTGGGCGCCCGGCGCCAGAAAACTCCTATATTTTACATTCCTGGCCTGCTCAAGCAATATCATACTATGGGCAAAGTTCTCTGCCTCTCTCACCAGCCAGGACGCCGATTCGATTAACCCCTCTAATAGCAGCACTCCTGGCAGCACGGGAAATGCAGGGAAATGGTCTGCCAGATATTCTTCCGCCAGAGAAAGACCCTTGACCGCTTTTATCTTCCTGCCGCTATCCAGCGAAACAACCTTGTCAATAAGTATAAATCTCATAAATCAGTTCATAGTTCGTAGTTTTGAGTTCGTAGTGTTTAGCCCGCCGTTTCACGGCGGGTTTTTACCTGGTTTTCAATTATGCAATACGCACAACGCAATACGATATACGAGGTTCATTCGCTTTTCCAGTCTTTTTTGGGGAATTTACAAACCAGGGTAAGGTGCACATTTGTTTGTTAAACACAACTGCCACTGAGGAGTTTTGGCGGTAACACCTTGTTTTTAACAAGTTTTTCTGTTATAATGTAAAACAAATGAGCCGTTACGATATCTATATCGGCCCCCTTAGTTGTCTTGTATGGAGAGGTGTGTGAGAATCAAATCTCCAGCATTGGTATTGGTGATACTGGCAGTTATAACAGGCCGGTGCGGAGCTGCGCCCTATAACGTCATCATTGTAACGATGCATTCCGCCGATTCTGAACGACCTTATACGGAATTTCTGCAAGACCTTTACAGGGGGAATGTCCAGGTCCATATAGACCCCAACCGGTATGTAGAAGACATCAGCAATAAAAAGAAGCTCGAGCTTGAATCTGCGGACCTGATTATTATTTCCTCCAGTAACTCTGGTGGAAGCTACAACGATGACTCTGATTTCTGGAATGATGTGAATGTGCCAATACTCAATCACAATATAAGACTTGCCCGCAGCGACGGACATAGATACTGGGACTGGCTGGATGGTGATAAGACAAGCACCAACCCGTGTACATACCTGAGCATTGCTGAACCCAATGATGAAATTTTCGCAGGTGTTGATACTTCCACAGGGATAGTGCAGATTTTAACGACAGGTAAAGAAATCGAGCACTCCGACCAGACATCCGCGGGCAACGGGATAGTTTTAGCCACAAGTAATAACGATGTAGCAATTGCTCGGTGGGTAGGCAGTGAAAGCTCTTATTACAATAGTTCTCTTTATGCTCCTGGCGCTTCTCGGTTATTTTTTGCAATGCCGAAAACGACATACGAGTTTTTTGACGATGCTACCGACCAGGGGAAACTTATGCTAAAAAATGCGATTCTTTCGCTGCTGCCTATAAATCGACCCGATGGCGACCTTGATGGCGATTTGGACGTTGACTTTAATGACTTTGCAATTTTCTCCAAGCACTGGATGAAATCCGGATGCCCAGAAACTTCACCGTGCGGCATAGCGGAGCTTACAGGCGATGCAAATATAACTACCGGCGACCTGAAGGCGCTTACCGAAAACTGGCTGAAAGGCGCTGATTTTACTGCCCCGGAGCCAAATACTATGACCTGGGAAATCGAGCCGGTAACTACCTCGACGAAATCAATTTATATGGCCGCAACCGTCGCATCTGACCTCCAGAATGGCATCCAGTATTATTTCCAATGCACATCAGGCAATGGGCCGGACAGCGGATGGCAGTATGGCAACGTTTTCGAACCAAATAGTCTCGCTTCAGGCACAAAATACACCTACAGAGTAGAAGCCCGTGACACCTCAGGCAACCTTAATGAGACCAATTGGTCGAGCCCTGTAACAGCCAGGACATTCGAAATGTTCCGCGGAATATCTGATGCCTCTGCAGCGGTGTCGCTGGACTCAAAGCTATTTATTGTGGCTGACGATGAGGGCAACAAACTCTGTATCTACGATTCAAACAATCCCGGCTCATTTCCTGTTGCAGAGCCGGGCATCGGGGCTTTTTTGCATATCGACCCGTGCCAGCCCGAAACTGATATCGAGGGAGCGACGTGGCTCAATGGCAGGATATTCTGGATAACATCTCACGGCAGAAACAAAGACGGCAAATACTGGTTCAGCCGATACCAGTTTTTTGCAACAACCATTACCAAAATCGGGCAACAGATAAACGTCACAGTAAATGGCAATTACATTAAGCTGGTCGATTACTTGATTGTGTATGATTCGATTTACAATTTAGGTCTTGCTGATGCGATAGGAGTGAAGAACGGGCACATTGACCCGGATGAAATTCCTGAGCTCGCTCCAAAAAACAAGGGCTTAAATATCGAAGGTCTATCTACAACAGCCGGCGGCAATTCTATGCTTATCGGCTTTAGAAATCCGAGGCCGGATGTTGGTGGCGTCAAGAAAGCACTGATTATCGAGCTTTACAACCCGCAAGAAGTGGTTTTAGATGGGGCAGCTCCGCAGTTTGGCCCGCCGATTTTATTAGACCTCGGCGGCTTCGGCATACGCAGTATCGAATATTCACCTGCGCTTAGCCAGTATCTTGTTGTTGCCGGCTCACATAAATCAGAGGATGAAGAGCCGCTGCAAATACTTTATAAATATGACATAACAAGTGGAACGCTAACTAAACTAAGCGATTTTGTAATACTCACTCCCGAAGCAGTATTCCAGCTCGCGGGCAGCACCGATATTTACGTGCTAAGTGATGATGGAACATTGTTAATTAACACCCCCCAGGGACCCATTCAGAATAAACTACTCCCGCGAGAACAAAGGACCTTCCGAACCCAGCTTGTGACGCCATAGACACATTTTTTGTCTCGCCACGAAGGCACTAAGACACTAAAAAAGAATCAGATATATTTTTCTTTGTGCCTTTGTGTCCTGGTGGCTAAAAATAAATAGATTCCCGCTCCGCCAGACGAACGGCAGACAAGTTTCGCGGGAATGACAATCATTGTAAATCTGTGGCTAATTTTTTCCTTTGTGCCTTTGTGTCCTGGTGGCTAAAAATAAATAGATTCCCGCTCCGCCAGACGACCGGCGGACAGGTTTCGCGGGAATGACAACTATTGTAAATCTGTGGCTAATTTTTTCCTTTGTGCCTTTGTGTCCTGGTGGCTATACTTTCGGCTATGAATATACGCAATGCAAAAATCTCGGATGTCAAGGCCATTTACGGCCTTATCAATTATTACGCCGAACGCGACAAGATGCTGTTTCGCTCATTAGCTGACATCTATGAGAATTTACAGACCTTTACCGTCGCTGAGTTCGATGGCAAAGTGGTCGGGTGCTGCGCATTAGAGATTATCTGGTCCGATTTAGCCGAAATAAAATCACTGGCGGTGGATAAGGAACATACCGGAAAGGGCGTCGGCAAAATGCTGGTTACTGGTGCAATTGAAAAAGCTTGCCAGCTCGGCCTGCCGCGGGTCTTTGCTCTTACACTAAAACCGCAGTTTCTTGAGAAAATGGGCTTTGAGGTAATCGCGATGGATTCGCTGCCGATGAAGGTCTGGAAGGATTGTGCCCGCTGCCCCAAACAGCAGAATTGCGACGAAATAGCAGTCATAAAAACCGTCTCTCGTGAATCGTGAATCGTAAATCGAGCCACGAATCACGAGCCACGAACCACGATTTATCCCACCTGTCTTCTCTGGAATAGGGCAATAGCCAGCGAAAGTATCCCTGCCGCGTAGCACAAGGCATAAGCAGCGCTTATCAGGATGTATTTCACAGGGACCGTGCTTCCTTCATAAATGGCATCGCTAATCCAGAAGACCTGTAGATTCGGCACAAGGAATCTGCCTATTTTGGCCCATAATTGCGTTTCCGCGAACCTGCCGAACGTGTAATCGCTTATAAGACCTAACAGAAATATGCCGATGCAGGCCGAAAGCGTTACTACTATATTGAACCTGGCTGAAAGTGCCACCGCCAGGGCCACAATTATAATCGCTGCCATAAGCAGTAATACCGAGCCATAAATATCCACCGCATTTATGCCGTTGTTGTGAGGGTTAAATTTCCAGTTCCGGTCGATAAAAGCCAGAAACACTATACCCAACGTGGCAAATATCCCCGTCAGCACTATGGCTGTTGAAGAGAATTTCCAGTCGTAAGCGTAGTTGAAAAAGGCACTTAGCACAAATGCTGCGCCAACCGCAGCTCCCGCTGTGCTGATAACCGTCCAGTCGTGGGTAGCCGAGGCCGATTCGAGGACGCCGTGTCTGATTGCCATAAGTAGGGCTATTGTGCAAATATAGTGCGCCAAGGCCACCGCAGCAGCGACGCCCAAAAATTTTGCCACAATGAATATCGGACGTTGGACCGGCTTACTGAGGACGGTGATTATGGTCTTATTCTCCACTTCCTCCGCCACAGCACCGGATGCGGAAAATACCGCTATGAACAAGCTGCTTAAGAACAGCGTAGATAATCCTATCTCGCGCAAGAGTTTATTGTCATCGCTCATAGTGTACATCGTCAAAGACGGACTGATAAAGAACAAAAACAAAGCGGCGACAATGATTATGGCATAGACCGGCTGTCTGATTGTCTCTGTGAAAGTGTTCTTGGCTATCGTCAAAAGTTTATGCATAACCGGTTTTGGGACCCACTTTTTTTCGCGGTTGACTCTATGCTTAAGCGATATCTATTGTTATATTACACAACTTCTACCTTGTAAAGAGATTGCGCCCTATTGAGTAAATACTATTTTGCGATTTCTTTGTTCAAAGTACTGACCTGGATAAAAAATGACAACATCGTCCAAACGCCCTGAACACACAGCTCTGGTCTCTTTGATTTTGAGCGTCCTCTTTTTCGGCATCATCTTCTTTTTAGGCCGGTGGAGCAATTGCTTTGCAATCTCCGCAATTAGCTGGTTTCTCCTATCGGCGGCTCTGATTTGGCTTGTCCTGGTTATCCAGTTCCATCAGCGTGCCCTGGCCGAGCAGGAAAAACTCGATATGGGTCAACTGGCCAGGGATGAGAAGACAGCAGCAATCTTTCAAGCCAAAGGTGAACGAGCCGCTTTATTCGCAGTCGCTCAGCATCGTCTCCAGATACTGGAAAAATGGTTCATCCCGATATTTTCCGCCATAATTGCTGCCTATCAGACAGGTATCGGGCTGTATTTATTGAGAGCTATTCAGGGAGGTGCCGAGGTCGAAGTGAAGCCCGCCTCCAGCGGGTTGCTTTGTGCGGTTTTCCTGACAGCCATAGCATTTGTGAGCTTTTTGGTTTCCCGCTATGCTACCGGGCTGTCTGCCCAGCCGCAGTGGAAACCGTTAAGGGCCGGCGGCAGCTTTCTGCTTGCTGTGGCCGTCCTGTGCTTTGCTCTGGCAATAGGTCTGGCGCTGGCGCACTTTAAGATTTTCGTTGTGGCAAAAATAATCGCGGTCGCTGTCCCCATATTGCTCATTATGCTCGGCGTGGAGACGGCGTTAAATATCGTGCTGGACATATATCGTCCGAGACTGAAAGACCAATACAGCAGAAGTGCTTTCGACAGCAGACTGTTAGGGCTTATAAATGAGCCGGGCGGGATATTGCGCAGCGTTGCAAGCGCCATTGACTATCAGTTCGGCTTTCAAGTCTCTCATACCTGGTTTTACAAGCTCCTCGAAAAAGCGATTGTGCCTCTGGTTTTATTTGCCGCTGTTACACTGTATCTATTAAGCTGCATTGTTGTGGTGGCCCCAAACGAAGAGGCAATAATAGAGCACTTCGGCAACCCCGTAAATGATGCAAACGATATTCGGCTCATTGGCCCCGGCCTGACTTTCAAATGGCCCTGGCCGATCGACATCGCCTACAAATATCCCACAAAAAAGGTTATGGAGCTTCATATCGGCTATGTCCCCAGGGTTGACCCGAAAACCAAAGAGGTAGTTCGTGAGCCGCTGTTATGGGGCAAGACCCATTTCCAGGAAGAATACAGTGTGATTGTCGCGGGCCGGTATTCGGGCGGAAATTTAGCCGAAGCGGCAGTGCCCGTAAGTCTCGTTAAGGCAAATATCCCTGTCCAATACAGGATAAAGGATTTGTACTCTTACCTGTATAATCATAGCGAGCCGGAAAAATTGCTGGAGGCAATTTGTTACCACGAGCTTGCTAAATTCGCAGCCGGCGCTACGGTCGAAGTTGATGACCAGGGTCAAGCTGGAGGCATCCTGACCGAAAGTTTGCTTGGAGCCGGCAGAACCGAGGCCAAAAAGGTCTTAACTGATAACATCCAAAAAGCCGCCGACCGGGCAAACCTGGGTGTCGAAATCGTATTTCTGGGTTTACAGGGTATCCATCCGCCGGTCGAAGTGGCGGCAGATTATCAGAAGGTTATTGGCGCTGTTCAGAAAAAGCAGGCGCTTATTCTCCAGGCCCAGGCAGAGCGGAATAAAAGTTTGAGCACACTTGTTGGCTCCGTAGAGGATGCCGACAAGCTTTATGACCTTGCGGCGAAATACCAGCAAGCCAAAGAGGGAAACAGGCAACAAGATGCCGAACGGCTCGGCGGTGAACTGGATACGGCCTTTGCAAAGGCCAGCGGCGACATCTTTAAGACCCTTAGAGAATCACAGAGTTATGCTTTCGGAAAAGCGACACTCGCACAGGCAACCGGCCTTCGCTTTGCCAGCCAGCTCAAGGCATACAGGGCAGCGGAGGAAATCTACAAACGCCAGCAAAAATCAGCAATCCTCGAAGAAGCCCTCAAGAGCGTACGGAAATATGTTGTGGTTGCCGATCCCAACGATATGCAGGTTTTCATAGTCAATTTTGAGGAAAAACTGACGCCAAGTCTGTATGACATAACTGGTTTACAAGAAAGCGGCAAAAAATGAAAAATGCAGCAATTACAGTTCTCATCGGATTAATAGTGGCGGCTATGGGTTTGTATCTTGTCTCGTTCCAGGTAAGAGAGATAGAAACCGCTTTAGTAACGACCTTTGGCAGACCCACTCGTTCAATCCCCACACCGGGATGGTATTTCAAATGGCCGAGTCCCATCCAGCGAGTATATAAATTTGACTCCCGGATGAGAGTTTTCGAAGCCGACCTCGGCGAAACCACAACCAAAGGCGCCGTGCCGATTATCGTAAATACTTACGTTGTCTGGAGAATTGCCGAGCCGCTGCAGTTCTTTAATGCCGTAGGAACTCTTAAGGAAGCTGAAAGTAAGTTACTCAGCCAGATCAGTGACACTCAAAACAGGATAATCGGCCAGCACTCCTTCGGTGAGTTTGTCAACAGCGACCCAAATAAAATAAAGTTTGAAGAAATTGGGGCTGAAATGCTTGCCGACCTCAAACAAACTGCCAGGGGTAATTACGGCATCGATATCAGGACCGTCGGCATAAAGCAGCTCAAGGTAAGCTCCGATGTCAGCAAAGATGTTTTTGACCGGATGAAGGCCGAAAGGAATCGAAGAACCGAGGCCACTATTGCGCAGGGCAACGCGGAGGCAATCAGGATAAAAACCGACACCGACTCGAAAAAAACAGAGCTGCTTGCTGCCGCTGAAGCAAGAGCAAAGGCGATACAGGGCCAGGGTGACGCTGAAGCCGCGAAATACTACAAACTGCTTGAAGAAGACCCCCAGCTCGCAATGTTTTTGCGGGATATCGAAACACTCAAAAAGGTATTAGAGGAAAGGGCAACTATTATTTTAAGCACAGATTCAGAGCCATTCAAACTTCTGAGGGAAATGCCTTCTCTGAAACCGAAGGAGGGACCGGCTCTAATTCAGCCGGCTGACCCAAACTTGAAAGAGGTTCATTCTCCGGGACTGAAAAAAGAATAAGGGCACGATACGAGAATAATGGCAGAGCAAAATAAGAAAAACGATAATGATTTGCGAGGCGGACCGCCAAAGAATTTTACCGGCGAAGAGCTTGATGCCAGCGGCAGGTCTCTTTCTGAAGCGCTTAGAATCAGCTTTATCATCCTCAAGATTATAATGATTGTGGTGGTCGCAGCTTTTCTGGCATCGGGATTCAAAACTGTCGGTTCTGATGAGCGGGCGATTGTCCTGCGGTTCGGAAAGATTCTCGGCGTAGGTGAGGAAAGGGTCCTTGGTCCCGGCCCACACTGGGTATTCCCATACCCGATAGACGAAATTGTAAGAATACCAACGGAGAAAAAAGTGACCCTGCCCATCAACTCGTTCTGGTATTTCCAGACGAAGGAAGAGATACTCGAGAAAAGAAAGACCCCACCTCCTGAAAAGCTTGAACCTCTGCAGGACGGCTATTGCATCACCAGAAGTGAAAAACAAAGTGACGTTATCGCAGGTTCCGACGGCAGTGACTACAACATCATCCATTGCAAGTGGCAGATAAGCTATCAGATTGATGACCCTGAACGCTTCTTTAGAAATGTTTATGTCGAAGATGTAAAACCCGGCGAGGTTTATTTTGATGTTATAACAAAGAGTATAACGCCGATTCTGGAGGACCTTGTTGAGGATTCGGTCGTAACCGCAATGGTCAATTATACTATTGACGAGGCAATTGAGAGCCGGGATAGAATTCCGAAGCATGTTAGAAGATTGCTGCAGGAACGGCTGGATAAAATAGAGAGCGGCATAAAAATTATCGACGCGTATCTGACCGACGTAACCTGGCCCCGGCAGACCGATGAGGCGTTCCTGTCCTCGATTAAAGCCAGTCAAACAAGTCAAAAAACAATCAGCGAGGCCAGGATGTATGCCGAAAACACCCTCAACGAAACTGCCGGGCCGGTTGCCGAGCAACTGTTAACAGTTCTGCATGGTAAAGACGTTAGCGAAGCAGAAAAAGAGGCGTTATGGTCTCGATTGGCTGGCACCGCTGAGGAGAAAATCGCCCAGGCACGGGCCTACCGCACAAAGATTGTGGAAGCTGCCAAAGCCAACGCAGATTATTTGCAGCGATTATTACCTGAATATCGCAAACGTCCGGAGCTTGTTATTCAGAAAGTTTATCAGGATGCAATAGAATATGTTCTTAACAATGCTGATGAGAAATTTGTTATTCAGCCGACCGAGGGTACCGGAGGCAAAGAACTCCGAGTCCTCGTGGGCAGGGACCCATCATTAAAACCGAAATCCCGTAAAGGGCAGCAGGTTCAGCAAGAACGACGCTAAACACTAACAACTAAAAACTAACGACTAAAAATGGCTCACGAACATCTACATTTCAAAGAAGACATTGCCGCCGGACATACTCACGGCAAGCAGATTCGTGTAAGTATGGCCCTGCTGGGAACATTGGCAGGGGGGATGCTGCTGATAAATAGCGGCGTCGCCAGGCTCTTCTATGGCAGCGGCAGCTTCAGCACCGACTTCCTGGCAATGGCTGCCGCAATACTGCTCGGCACCCCTATTGTTCTGCACGCAATAAAGAGTCTCGCCAGGAGACAGATGCACATGGATGAGCTGGTGGCTCTGGCAATAATCGCTGCTTTCGCAACACAAAAATATGCCACAGCAGGTATTGTCGCATTCTTTATGCTCTTAAGCGAGCTTATTGAAACGCGCACGGCCCTTGGCGCCCGTGCCTCGATTGAATCACTGATAAAGCTTACACCTACAAAGGCGAATCTCCTCGACAGAGACAGCGGCGAAAAAGAGGTGCACGTGAGCAGCTTGGCGCCCGGCGATTGCATCCGTGTCCGACCCGGCGATAACATACCAGCCGACGGCGAGGTTACCAAAGGGCTCAGTTCCGTCAACGAGGCAACGATAACAGGCGAATCTTTGCCCGTGGACAAAGTTCCCGGAATGCAGGTCTTTGCCGGCACAAGCAACCTCACCGGCGTGCTCGACATTACCGTCACCAAGGCGGGCAAGGACACAACTCTCGGCAAAGTCCAGTCGCTTATTATGCAGGCCGAACAGACCAAGATACCGATTATGCGAATAATCGACCGCTATGTTAAGTGGTACACGCCGACAATTCTGATGATTGCAGGGATAGTTCTGTTCTTCACCCGTGACATCGACAGGGCGATTACGATACTTGTCGTTTCCTGCCCCTGTGCTTTAATTCTGGCTACGCCCACAGCAATGGTCGCGGCGATTTCGGCGTCCTCCCGCCTGGGGGTCCTTATAAAGAATGTCGCTGACCTCGAGATTGCCGGCAGGATTACAGCAATGGTGTTTGATAAGACGGGGACGGTGACAACGGGTCGGCTGTATGTGACAAAACTCACACCTGCCGAAGGCGTTTCGCCGGCCAAGTTATTAGCCGTCGCTGCCGCTGCCGAACAGATGAGTAAGCACCCGGCTGCAAGAGCGCTGCAGGAGGTCGCCAGAGAGGCAAACCTTTCTCTGCCTTCAACAGAAAACTTCCGGGAAACTCCGGGTAAAGGTGTAACTGCTGTGGTTGATTCAGCAAAAATTATAGTCGGAAGAGACACCTTCCTTAAAGAAAACAAGGTGGATGTTACCGGCGTCCCTGACCCGAGTTTGCATGAGGAGCAGGGCTTCAGCACCCTCTATGTGGCGAAGGACTCGAAGTGCCTCGGCTGGATCGGATTGCAGGACAAAACCAGACCTGAGGCGAAGCTCGCCGTCAGAGAGCTGCTTGATATCGGCGTAAAAAGAATAACTATGCTCACAGGCGACCGCAGCGAGGTTGCCAGCCGTGTCGCCGCCGAATTGGGCTGCACCGATTTTAAGGCACAGTGTTTGCCCCAGGACAAATTAGCGATTGTCGAGCAGATTAAAAAAGACGGTCACACAGTTGTCGTTGTCGGAGACGGCATCAATGATGCGCCGGCTCTGGCAGCCGGCGACCTGGGCATTGCTATGGGAGCTGCCGGCAGTGACGTGGCCATAAACTCTGCTTCGATTGCGCTGATGAGCGATGACTTGACACGGCTGCCTTTTCTTGTCCGACTTTCCCGCAAAACCAGGAGAGTTATTAACCAAAATCTCGGTTTCGGAGTAATGTTTATCATTCTCGGCGATACCGCAGCAGCAGCAGCGTGGCTGCCGGCGGCCTACGCCGCGGTCTTACATTTTGTCGGCTCGTTGATTGTGGTTTTTAACAGCGCCCGGCTTGTCCGCTATGGTGAGGAGCTTGACCACGAACCGCAGAAAGTGTAAATGTCGAAACCCAAAATTGTGTATCCTGATTTTTAACCGGCAGTGAATAAGAAAAGAAGGAAATCAGTTCATCAGAAAACCAGGGTGTAGGGTATCAGGAAAATCAGGACATCAGGATGGAATTCTGCAATCCTGATACCCTGATTTCCACTACCTGATAACCCGATGTTCTGATAACCTGACGATTTATTTTTGATTTGCCTATGGAATATGCTGTTGAAACTTTCTCTTTGACCAAGATTTTTTCCGACTGGTGGGGCAGGGCCAAGGTTTATGCCGTTGATGACCTGAACCTGCAGGTTCAGCACAACGAAGTGTTCGGTCTTTTAGGTCCCAACGGCTCAGGCAAAACAACCGCGTTGAAACTCCTGCTCGGCTTACTTCACCCTACAAAAGGCAGGGCCTTAGTTCTGGGCGGCGATGGCGCCGACCCTAAAATCAATGCCAGAATCGGTTTTCTACCGGAGGAATCTTATCTCTATCGCTATTTGAACGCCCGGGAAACCCTGGACTTCTACGGCAGATTGTTTGGCCTGCCTGCCAGGGTGCGGAAAATGCGTATCGAAGCCCTGCTCGATATGGTAGGCCTGACGGCCGTGGCAAACAGGCCCGTAGGGACATTTTCAAAGGGTATGGCACGCAGAATCGGCCTGGCACAGGCCTTGATAAACGACCCGGACCTGTTGATACTGGATGAGCCGACAACAGGGCTTGACCCTATCGGAACAAGGCAGATAAAAGATTTAATTCTCAAACTGTCAGAGCGAGGCAAGACAATTCTGCTCTCCAGTCACCTGCTCGCCGACGTCGAAGATGTATGCGATAGAATCGCAATCCTCTACGGCGGCAAAGTCCAGGCGCAAGGTCAGGTCAAAGACCTCCTGCTGCAAACTGATAAAAGGCAAATTATTACCAACGCTATCAGCGATGCCGCTGTCGAGAAGATAAAGCAGATAGTTCAGGCCGAGCACGCCGATTGTGTCATAACTTCTCCTATGGAGCGGCTCGAAACATTTTTCATCAAAACGGTTGCAGCCGCCCAGCAACAAGCCCAGCCCACAAGCGGGGCGGTCAGCACAACCAGACTCGGCGATTTTCTTACTGTCACCTCTGCCGGGGAAAATATACTCGATAAGCTCGTTTCAGCACCAATACATCAGGAAACTCCTCCAGAAACCCCGACAACAGAGCAGGTCACGCCTGCTGAAACTTTACCTGATGAACAGTTGCTAAGTAAACTAACTGAGCTGGTTAAACCATCTCCTTCAGACGAAACCGTTAAAGGCGAAAAGGCAAAAACAGAACCAGTTGAGCACAAAACGGTTGAGGAGCGCGAAGTCAGGAAAAGTATCTTAGACCAGCTCACGGGTCGCTCGACGACTCGAAACGCCGACAAAGAGCAACCCGATAAATCCGCAACAGGAGAAAACACCGATGCATAGTATCTGGGCTGTCGCGACAAATACTATAAAGCAGGCCCTGCGGATGAAAATCGCGGCAGTTTTTATAATCCTGCTGCTCATTCTGCTTCCGGTTATGGGCGTTACGGCGACAGGCGACGGCACCATAAAAGGCCGGCTGCAAACCTTTGTAAGCTACGGCCTTTCGCTCACAAATCTCTTGCTTTGTTTACTGACGATAATAGTCTCAATTTATTCGCTGACCAGCGACCTCCAGCAAAAGCAGATATATACCGTTATCACCAAGCCCATTCGCCGGTTTCAGCTTCTTTTAGGCAAATTGCTCGGTGTAATACTGCTGGATGCGGCACTGCTTACGCTGTTTGCAGCTACAATATATGCAATTACCATTTACATACCGCGATTTTCGCACGTAACCGAAGAACAGCAGAACCAGCTCAACAACGAGTTTTTCACCGCGCGTGTCGGCTTGACCCCTGCCCAGGTAGATGTTAGCAAGGAGGTCCTTAACACCTATAAAGAGCTTGAAAAGGGAGGTCAAATAAGCGAGTTATTCCCGGAACTCTCTCGCCAGGAAATTATTGGCCGGCTTACTACACTAAAAAAGCTCGAAAAACGAGCTGCGGCGGTCGGCCAGGATTTGCTCTGGGAATTCCACAACGTCAGACCTCTCGACCCAAACGAGAGTTTATTTGTAAAATTCAAATACGATGTCTCTGTAACTCCTCCCGACTCGCAGGTTTACAGCCAGTGGCTCGTGGGCGACTATCGGCAGGTTAAATACGGCGCCAAGATGGAAACTCGTATTTACTTATTTGAGCGCAAAGATGCTATCCGCACATCCTATGAGATACGAGTCCCAGCCGACGCCGTAGCCCAAGATGGGTATCTCGCTGTCGGGTTCCTCAATGTCCCTCTAAACGACACGGTAGTAATCTTTCCGTTTGAAGATGGTCTTGAGGTGCTCTATAAAGCCGACACTTTCACCGCAAATTTTATAAGAGCCGCCCTTTTAATCCTCTGCCGTTTAATCTTCCTTGCCTGTTTAGGGATACTATCCGCAACTTTCCTCTCATTTCCGGTTGCGATATTGCTTTGCCTTGTGTTTTTTCTCACCGCAAGTTTCAGCGGTTTCGTTGTCGAATCTTTTGACTTCCTCAGCGGAAATTTAAGCAGCGTATATTCTTATACTCTCAAACCTGTTGTTCGGTTTTTACCTCAGTTTGACAAGTTTAACCCTGCTAAATTTCTGGTTCCCGGGCGGTTGCTGAGCTGGTCGCAAGTTGCCAGGGCCGCCGGCCTTATGGTTTGTATTAGAGCGTCTGTGCTGTTGCTGGTTGGGGTGCTCATTTTTAGTTATAAAGAGATTGCGAAGATTATAGTTTAGGTCCTGTTTATGCGTTTGCGCGACCTGATAATCTGTTCCGTTTGCATTATTATCGCTGCTGCTTTGCTTATTACTGCCGGTGCGCGTCTGGATTATATAAATTCTCAGCGGCAGCAAATGAAGCTGATAATCAATGCGCCGCTGGAAAATGCCCCGCCTTCGCTGGCGTTTGCAACCGTTGCAATGGGGGCCTTCCGCGGCCTGGTCGTGGACGTCCTGTGGATGCGGGCAGACCAACTGAAAGAACAGGGTCAATTCTTTGACGCAAAACAGCTTGCCGAATGGATAACTACTCTGCAGCCCCGTTTCGCGTCCGTCTGGGAGTTCCAGGCCTGGAATATGGCTTACAACATCTCCGTTGCCATACCTGCAACCCAGCCGGACCAGCGGTGGCGATGGGTGAAAAATGGCTACGAACTGCTCCGCGACCAGGGCATTCCGCTAAACCCCAAAAGCATCGCCCTCTATCACGAGCTTGCCAGAATATTCCAGCACAAAATAGGCGGCGTCACTGATGATGCGCACAAATACTATAAGATTCAATTAGCAATGGCTATGGAACCATTGCTCGGTCCTGCTGATAACCAGTATTTCGACTCCCTTACCGAAGCACCGTCTGACTGGCAACAGATTATCAAGGACCCGAATGTAAGCCGGTTCATCACAGCATTAAAATCAGCCGACAAAACATTCTCTAACGACGATGAAGCTGTAAATAATTATCTATCCTTAAGGCAAAACGCTGGTCGGTTTACTCCATCTGCTGCCGTGGTAATAGATGATTTTAGAGGCACAGAAACCCTTAGAAAATTCGATGTCTTCGCCAGGGCTTATCAATTGCGGAAAGTCTGGAAACTTGACCCTGTTTTGATGCGTCAGATAAACAAAACCTATGGTCCTATTGACTGGACTGACCCAAACTCGCGTTTGCCTCTGGACTGGCGGCACCCCGACAGCCACGCAATCTACTGGGCTGTCAAGGGCTTGCAAACCGCTGCGAAGGACAAGTCCCGAGAAATAGATATATCTGAAACTAATACCGACCGCATCGTCTTTCATAGCTTGCAGAACCTCTTCCGCAACGGCAAAATCTTCATTTATGATGTCCCCGTTGAAGCTCCCCCGGAGAATTATTCACAGCCGCCACAGACACAAATGTTTAAGGATATATTTCTGCGTCCCGATTTGCGAATGTTCGAGCCATACAATAAAGCAATGCTGGCAGTTATGGGAAAATATAAAAACCCCCAGGATAAGATGATTTATGAATCCCTTCAGAACAGCCACCGCAATATGCTCAAAAACGCCATCTTCTCTTTCTATCAGGCAGGCCATAAGCAGCAGGCACAAAAAATCTATGACGAGCTTAGGCAGCTATATCCTCTGAATGAGTTCAAAGTCTCGCTTGTGGAGTTTGCGAGAAAACGCTTTCTTGAGGAGCTCGATAGCATCGGCATAGATGATGCAAAGGAGCAGGTACTGCTGCTGCTCAGGGAAGGTTATTTGTTATATGCAATTCGTGATGATGATGAGGCATTCGGCAGAGAAAAAATGGCACAGGAGGTTTATGACTACTACCGGTCGAAATACTCAGATGAAAACAGGATTGACCTGCCTGAGTTTAAGCTGTTAAGATACCTGTCGCTTATAGATTTCCTTAACGACCAGCAGTATCCGCCTTACTTGCGAGGTGGTTTGCTTGGTCGCATAAAAGTTGAAAGACCGGAGCTTCTGGAACAATTGCAGCAGCAGGAAAAAAACCTGATGGAACAGCTAAAACAATCAGAGCAGCCCACGCAGTAAGCTCGCCTATGCACGATATACTCTCGCAACAACTAACTGCCTCGCAGAGAAAAGCCGTTTCCCACATTGAGGGGCCGTTGCTTGTTCTTGCCGGCCCGGGCAGCGGCAAAACTCGCGTTATAACATATCGTATAGCGGCTCTTATCAATTCCGGCGTCCAGCCCCACAACATCTGTGCAATAACCTTCACCAACAAAGCCGCTGACGAAATGCGCCAGAGGGCAGTCGCCCTCGGCGCCTCTGCCGGAGCGCATATCAGCACCTTCCACTCCCTGTGCGTCAGAATCCTTCGCCGGTATGCCGACAATGCGGGCATAAACCCTAACTTTAGCATTTATGATGAGTCCGACCAGGCAAGGTGCGTAAAGCAGGCCGTCAAGGATTGCGAGCTTGATGCCACAAATTTTTCACCTGCCCGGATGCTCGAAGCAATTTCCGCCCTGAAAAATAACCTTGTAGATGTGGACCGCTTCAAAAGCAGCGCCGAAGATTTCTTTTCCAAGACGCTGGCCAAAATATATGCCCACTACCAGCACATTCTGGCCGAGCGAAACGGCCTGGATTTTGATGACCTGTTGATGAAGACCGCCTTTTTGCTCCAGAGTTACCCCGATGTCTGCTGCCAATTGGCGGACCGTTTCAAATTCCTGCTGATAGATGAATATCAGGACACCAATCACGCCCAGTATGTAATTGCTAAAGCCCTCGCTTCTCCGCACGGCAATATCTGTGCAACCGGCGACCCCGACCAGTCCATATACCGCTGGCGCGGCGCCGACATCCGCAATATACTGGACTTCGAAAATGATTGGCCCGATGCCACTATTGTTAAACTTGAGGAGAATTTTCGCAGCACCGCCAATATCCTCGAACTGGCGGACAACCTGATTTCATTCAACCAAAACCGCAAAGAGAAAAAACTTATCCCCACAAAACCATCCGGTAAGGATGTTGTAGTAAGCGTCTGCGAGGATGAAATAGAGGAGGCCAAGACAGTCGCCCTCTGCGTAAAGGAGCTGACCGACCAGGGGGCTTCTCTAAAAGACATAGCCGTATTCTATCGTGTTAACGCTATGAGCCGGCTGCTCGAAGAGGCATTTATCCGCAATAAAATACCGTATCAGGTTGTTCGCGGCGTCGAATTTTACAGCAGGAAAGAAATCCGTGACGTGCTCGCTTATTTGAAGGTCCTCGTCAATCCAAATGATGAAATTGCGCTTCTCCGCATCATCAATACGCCAGCCCGCGGGATAGGAAAGACAACAATCGACAAAGTCAGGGACTATGCCGCGAAGAATCGAATTGGCTTTTTGGATGCCATAAAAAAGGCAGAGCACATCGATTCTCTCTCAAAAGTCACAAAAACCAAGCTCACTGGTTTTGTCAATATGATAGAGCAGTTTAGGATGGATTTGACCGGCAAAGTCGCACCACTTGCGGAACGCGTCTTTGTCGAATCCGGTTTGGCCGCAGTTCTGAAGGCAAGAGGTATAAAAGAGCAAGACGCTCTTAAAAACATCAAGGAACTGATAAAAGGTGCCGCTGAATATGATGAACGAGTAGTGGGGACGGTTCACGAGTTGCTCCTACTTGATTATCTTCAGCAGATATCTTTGTTCAGCGATGTCGATGGATATGACACCTCCAGTGACCGTGTTGCCCTGATGACGTTGCACGCCGCAAAAGGCCTCGAATTTGAAAATGTCTTTATAGTCGGCGTCGAAGATGGCTTATTACCCCACGCAAAAACCGATGCCTACAATGACGAAAATGAGCTGGAAGAAGAGCGAAGACTATTTTTTGTCGGCATAACTCGTGCTAAAACCGGCTTATTCATAAGTTATGCGAAGTACCGAACCATACGAGGCCAGATGCTGCGAACAATACCATCGCAGTTTCTTTTTGAGCTTGGCATCGACCTTACCGAAACCGGGCAGGGGGGTAAATCCCAGGTTGCCGAAACTGACGATTTGAGTGATGCTGCGCCGCACTTTACTGCGGGCCAGCGAGTGCGGCACAAATCGTTCGGCACAGGCCGGGTCAAGGAATTTATCGATATGGGCGAAAACAGCGTCGTCGTGGTGGAATTTAATACTGGCCAGACGAAATCACTTATGGTAAAATACGCCGACCTTTCAACAATATGAAGTTTAGTGAATAATGCTTCGACATAATGTTACCAGATGATTGATAGGAGGTTAAAATGAAGGAAGAAATTAACCGAAGAGAGTTTCTGGAACTGGCGGCAGCAGGAAGCGCTCTGTATCTTGGTAGTTCGGGCATTTTAGCGTTCGGCGCAAGCCCGGAAAAGTCACGGCTCATAAGTCCCGGCTGTAGAAGAACAAAAGTTAAAGTCGCCCGGCTTTATATGGCCATCCCTGACAACCCTCACTGGCCCAAGCCAAGCTTGAATTTGAAGGACGAGCTGAAGGTTTATGACTCCGAATTTGCAAAATTAAAAAACGAGCTGTCCGATGTGGAATTTGCCGTCGATGAGGTGGTTACCTCTCCCGAGCAGGTTGGCAAAATCAAAGAGGCCTTACAAAACGTGGATGGCATCCTCGCCATTCACCTCACCATCGGAATAGGCGCAATTCTAAATGAAATCCTCGGCGCAGGTAAGCCGACAGTCGTTTTCGCTGTTCCATACTCCGGGCACGAATGGGCCCACTTCGGTGCTATGCAGAAACAACAATTGGGTGCCAAGATGGAATGCATCCTCACCAGTGACTACAAACAACTGGCATTTGCAATAAAGCCTTTCCGTGCAATCCATCACCTGAAAGAGGCCAAGATTCTTGATGTTACAACTCGCGACTTTACCAAATATGCCGACGATATGAAAAATAAATTCGGCACGGAAATCAAGCAAATCACACTCGAACAGGTAGTCAGCGCCTACAATGCTGTCAGCGACGATGACGCGAAGGCGGAAACCGACCGCTGGGTCAAAGGAGCAGAAAAAGTAGTCGAACCCTCGATGGAAAACATATTTAAGTCCTGCAAACAGGCGCTGGCCTTTGAAAGGATGCTGGATAAAGAAGATGCAACGGTTATGACCGTCGATTGTTACGGCACGATGTGGGACAAGACCATTAAACTTCCTGCTTACCCGTGCGTGGGCTTTACAAGATTGAATAATATGGGCCTGGGCGGTATTTGTGAATCGGATTTGCAATCTGCTATGACCCATATAATGTTCCAGGGACTGTGCGGAAAACCCAGCTTCATAAGCGACCCCACAGTAGATGAATCCAAAAACAGCATCATCCTGGCCCACTGTCTGG
>Ga0315294_10001441_pt1 | contig 25847 bp, 19 predicted proteins | sample YL17G13_40_MG_FD_203626 | JGI IMG/M metagenome (GOLD analysis project Ga0315294, IMG submission 203626) | Sediment microbial communities from Yellowstone Lake, YNP, Wyoming, USA - YL17G13_40 | ecosystem: Environmental > Aquatic > Freshwater > Lake > Sediment | place: USA: Wyoming | collected... | reverse complement strand
ACTTTTTCAAGACTAAAGTAAATTAACGGTCTTAATTGACCGTTTTTTTTTTAAATTATTTGACAAAACAAAGGCTGACACTTATACTTAGTAAACAATTAAAACTTAAATTATATGGCGACAAACAATTCCCTAGATTCGGTACTAGCACAGTACGAACAATCAAAACAAGGAGGTTACACTTCCACCTCAAAGGTCTCTCAAGAAGATAGACTGAAAAAGTACTTTGCAGCAATCCTTAAGGATACTGAAAAACAAGGTCAAAAAAGATTAAGAATCTTACCAACACCTGATGGTTCTTCACCGTTTAAAGAAGTATGGTTCCACGAGATTCAAGTGGACGGAAAATGGGTAAAGTTATTTGACCCAGGCAAGAATGATAACGAACGCTCACCTTTGAGTGAAGTTAACGAAGAACTTATGTCTACTGGCAGAGATTCTGACAAAGAACTTGCTAGACAATACAAACCACGTAAATTTTACATCGTAAAAGTAATTGACCGTGATAATGAGGCGGATGGAGTTAAATTCTGGCGTTTTAAACACAATTACAAAAACGAAGGAATTCTTGACAAAATTATCCCTATTTGGAGAGCTAAAGGTGATATTACTGACACAACAACAGGTCGTGACATTATCCTTGAATTAACCAAAGCAAAAACCCCTAAAGGTGCCGTTTATACGGTTATCCAAACTGTTATGTATGAAGACGCAGGACCTGTTCACACAGACACCGAGACCGCAAAATCTTGGATTACTGACGAACTTACTTGGTCTGACGTTTATTCTAAAAAACCTGTAGAATATCTTGAAGCAATCGCACGAGGAGAAACTCCACGTTGGGATAGTGACAAAGGTGGATACGCATATGGAAACTCTGACTCATCAGAAATTTCTATGGGTGGTAAATCTGAAAAAAAACCAACTATTGACCCACAAGCGGGTGACCAACCTGACGAAGAATTACCGTTCTAAGTTATTGAACTTGGACACTTACTAAGACATCGCGTCCAAGTATATGTCCAAGTTCTTATTTTTTAACAAAACATTTAATAACACATAGACAATATGGCAATTAAGAAAAACGACTTTAAGTCAATTAAAGATAAATTCTCAACAAAAACAAAATATAAACCCGAAAGTTTTTATAATTGCGGAGAGGCGTTTATGAATGCTTGTGGATTACCCGGACCTGTAATGGGGGGTATCAATATGTTCTTGGGACATTCAAACGCTGGAAAGACAACCGCGTTGGTATTAGCTGCCGCGGACGCTCAAAGGAAAGGACATTTACCGGTTTTCATTATTACAGAGAAGAAATGGAGTTTTGAACATAGTGTGGAATTGGGGTTACAGGCCCATAAAAACGAACTTGGGGAGTGGGATGGGGATTTTATATTTAACGATTCGTTTGATGTTATTGAGCAGGCAACTGACTTTATTAACAATATTTTAGACGAACAAGAGAAGGGTAACATTCCTTATAACTTATTATTTTTGTTTGATAGTATTGGGTCAGTTCCGTGTCAGATGACTTTTGACGGTAAGGGCGGCTCGATGCACTCGGCTAGGGTGCTAGCGGATAAAATAGGAATGGGGATACATTCCAGAATATCAAAATCAAAAAAAGAAGATTACCCTTATTATAATACTTTAGTTGTGGTAAACCAACCATGGGTAGAATTGCCCGATAATCCTTTTGGTCAACCTGAAATTCGAGCCAAAGGGGGAACAGCTATATGGTTGGCAAGTAGTCTAATATTTTTATTTGGTAATCAGAAAAAGGCAGGTATCAGTCATATTGACGCAACTAAAGACGGTAGAAAGGTGTCGTTCGCAATTAGAACAAAGATATCAATTTTGAAAAATCACGTAAATGGCCTCGGATACAAGGATGGCAAAATAATTGCGGTACCACAAGGATACATTGAAGACACAAAAGAGGCTTTAGATAATTATAAAAAAGAATATTCGGAGTATTGGACAACAAAATTAGGGTATTCAGATTATTCTTTGGCTGAATCTACTGACGACATTGACGAATAATATAAAAAAATTCTAAAAATTCTACTTTTTTATAATCTGTAGATATTTATTAATATATGGGAAGAAAAAAAGTTGAAGAAGAAAAAAAGAAAGTTAAGATTGGTGTTTCGGTTGACCCCGAGTTACCACAATACTTTAAGAATAAATCTATAAACTTATCTTCTCTTGTTAATAAACTATTAAAAGAGTATATTAAAAATGGAGACAAAAGTTTGTAATAAATGTAATGAAAATAAAAATGTTTGTGAGTTCGGTAATTCAAAAACATCTGATGATGGATTCCTATATTGTTGTAAAAAATGTAATAATGAACGAAGTAAACAATATAGAGAAAAAAACCCTGAAAAGTCAAAAGAGAGTTCTAAAAATTATAGAATAAAAAATGTTGAAGAAAGACGAAAAAAAAGTGTTCAATATTATATTGATAATAAAGATAAAATATTAAAATCGTCAAAGTTATTACGTGAATCATATAAACCAAAAAGGGCAATAAGAAGAAAAGAACGAAGAAAAACAGATGTGATTTATGGTTTGGTTAATGATGTTAGATATAGAATTTGGTTTTATTTAAAATCACACAACATAACCAAAAAAAACAAAACTTTTGAAATTGTTGGATGTTCCCCAAAATTTCTTAAAGAACATTTAGAAACCCAATTTACTGATGGTATGACTTGGGATAACAGGAGTGAGTGGCATATTGACCACATCATTCCATTATCATCTGCAAAAACAGAAGACGAACTTTATAAGTTGTGTCATTATGAAAATCTTCAACCATTATGGGCTGAGGATAATTTGAAAAAGAGTAACAAACTAGTAGTAATAATTTAAAATAACTAATGTGATAAAAACACTTTTGGTTGACGGCACCAATTTAATGAAAATAGGTTTTCATGGGGTAAAAGATTTTTATCATGACGGTAAACATATTGGTGGTATATGGCATTTCCTAAATACTATTAGAAGATTTATTGAAGAACAAAATTTTGATAAAGTAGTTGTATTTTGGGATGGAGAAGACAATTCTTTAAGTAGAAAACTTCTCTATCCAAGATACAAAGAAAATCGTGCAAAGGAAATTAATGAGTACAAAGAGAGTTCCTTCCAATCCCAAAAAGAACGAGTAAAACAATATTTAGAGGAGATGTTTATTAGACAGATAAATGTCACCAATAATGAGGCGGATGATTTAATTGCTTACTATTGTCAGATTTCTCACAACGAATTTAAAACCATTTTTTCGTCAGATAAAGACCTTACACAACTTATTTCCGATAAGGTGAGTGTCTATTCCCCATCAGTAAAACAAACGTATAAGAACGGGGATAAAATCAAAATCTACGACTATTCCATTCCACATGAGAACGTAAAAACCTATAAAATATTGGCAGGAGATAAATCCGATAATATTGATGGGATTTATTATTTAGGTGAAAAAACTTTAATTAAATTATTTCCTGAGTTACTTGACGAAACGGTTAATATAACCGACATTTTAACAAAGGCGGAAAGATTGTTATCTGAGGATAAAGATAATACAGTATTAAAAAATCTTCTATCAGGAAAAACAAAAACAGGAATTTACGGAAACGAATTTTTTGAGATTAATGAAAAAATTGTAGACTTATCAAACCCACTAATTACCGATGAAGGTAAAACACTCGTAGAACTATATTACACAGAATCTTTAGACCCAGATGGGAGAGGACATAGGAATATCATTAAAATGATGATGGAAGATGGATTCTTTAAATTTTTACCTAAAGGAGATAATAATTGGGTAAACTTCTTAACCCCATTTCTAAAATTAACAAGAAAAGAGAAGAAAAATTATAAAAAAAAATAATAATAATTATGAAAGACCAAGAAACAACAAAGTTAGAATTTTTAATGATGGTTAACAACAACATCATTGTCCAACGATTTTTTAATGTGAGAAATTATATCCCTGAGGCAAAAAACTCACTTGAGTTTTATGAATACCTTTATGAGTTAAAAGGGATTTTAGAGCACGATTTAAAAATGAAGGCGACGACTTATTTGTTGGATAATTCTTACGAGATTAAACAGAACCCAATGATGCTTGAAACATCAAATACTGACGGTCCTGAACATTTTAACATTTTTATTAAGGACGGAGATATGACAATTTGTCATAGACAGATGGACGCAAAAATCTTCCCACCAAAGATAAGATACACCGTAGACATACGCCCGCACATAAAAAGTATACTTTCGGAATTAACTGACATTTTTTCAACTGAAAATTTAACATACGAGTACCTTGGAATTCCGACTAAGCCTTAATATTTATCTTAAACAATACTAAAAACACATGGCATCAAACAAAAATTTTGATTATTTAGGGAGTACTTTTCAGATACAGTTATTAAACCAAATCATCGTGGATAAAGACTTTTCAAGGTCAATTATCGATGTAATTGAGAATAATTATTTTGAAAACAAATACTTTAAGATAATCATTCAAATGATAAAGGAGTACTACTCCAAATACGAACACACCCCAACGTTTGATACTTTAGAACAAATTACAAAATCAGAACTACAACAAGAGTTGGCGTCTAAAATTGTGTTAGATACTTTAACAAAAATTAAAGACGCTCCAACCGAGGGACAAGAATTTGTTCAAGAGAAATCGTTAAAATTCTGTAAACAACAAGAGTTACAGAAAGCGATTACTAAGGCTCAAAAAGTGATTGACGGGGGAGAGTTTGAAAACTACGATACTTTGGAAACACTTGTTAGACAAGCGTTACAAGTAGGGGAGAGACAAGATGGTACGGAAGACGTTTTTAATAACTTAGATGAGGTTTTAAACGAAGATTATAGACATCCAATACCAATGGGTATCCCAGGTATTGATAGACTCTTAAAAGGTGGTTTAGCACGAGGGGAAATCGGTGTAATATTAGCACCAACAGGTGTTGGTAAATCAACATTGTTAACTAAAATCTCAAATCACGCATTTAATTTAGGGTATAATGTTCTACAAATATTTTTTGAGGACAACCCAAAAATCATTCAAAGAAAACACATCACATTATGGACAAAAGTACATCCTGACGAGTTAACTATAAAGAAAGAAGAAGTAATGGCTAAAGTCAAAGAGATTAAAGACTCTATGGAGAATAAGTTAATACTTAAAAAATTACCATCGGATACTGTAACTATGTTACAAATCAAAGGACAAATCAGAAAAATGATTGCTGACGGTATTAAGATTGACATGGTATTACTTGATTATATTGATTGTGTGGTACCTGATAAAAATTTAGGTGACGAATGGAAATCTGAAGGTTCTGTTATGAGAGCATTTGAATCAATGTGTCATGAGTTGGATTTAGTTGGATGGACCGCAACTCAGGGTAATAGAAGTTCAATCTCTTCTGATGTGGTAACTACAGACCAAATGGGTGGTTCTATCAAAAAAGCTCAGGTTGGACACGTAATTATTTCCGTGGCAAAATCGTTACAACAAAAAGAAATGAAATTAGCAACTATCGCAATCACAAAATCAAGAATCGGTGATGATGGTGTTGTATTTGAAAACTGTAAATTTGATAACGGTATGTTAGATATCGATACAGAATCATCAGTAACATTCTTAGGTCTTGAAGAACAGACAGAAGAAAGAAATAGACAACGAATCAAGGATTTGATTGATAAAAGAAAAGAAAGAGAAAAACAATAACCAAAAAAATAAAAAAAAAGAATTATGAATATTAAAGACATTGAGGTTCCTTGGGGAGAAATTGGATACATTACATTCAAAAGAACTTATTCAAGAAAAATTAAAGAAGATGACCCAAATTCTAAAACAGAAGAATTTTGGCAAGTAGTTCAAAGAGAATTGGATGCGTCAGATAAACAACTTAATGTTGGTTTTACCGAAGAAGAAAAACAAAGATATGCTGAGTTAAGAATGAAATTAAAATTCTCAACCGCAGGTAGATTTATGTGGCAATTAGGCACAAAAACAGTAGATAAATTAGGTTTACCATCATTACAAAATTGTGCTTTTACAGTAGTAAACGGACCAATTAGACCATTCACATGGTGTTTTGAGATGTTGATGTTAGGTAGCGGTGTTGGATATAATATTCAAAAACATAATGTTTACCAACTACCTAAACTTAAAGGTAAAATAAAGATTGAGAGAAAGGATACGAAGGACGCTGATTATATTGTGCCCGATACTAGAGAAGGATGGGTTAAATTACTTGGTAAAGTTTTAAAAGCTCATTTTTACGGTGGAGAAGGGTTTACTTATTCAACTGTTTGTATTCGTTCAAAAGGAGCGTTAATTAAAGGTTTTGGTGGTACCGCGTCTGGTCCTGAAGATTTATGTTGGGGAATCGGAGAAATACATAGAATATTAAATTCAAGGGCGAGTAAAAAATTAAGACCTATAGATTGTTTAGATATAATGAATATAATAGGTTTTGTTGTTGTTGCGGGAAATGTAAGACGCTCGGCTCAAATTGCGTTAGGTGATTTTGATGATTTGGAGTTTTTGAAATCAAAAAGATGGGATTTAGGGACTATACCGAATTGGAGGTCTATGAGTAATAACTCAGTAATCGCCCCTGAGAACATTGATGATTTACCAAATGAATTTTGGGAAACATATAACCAAGGTGAACCATATGGTTTAATTAATTTGGAGTTAGCAAGGACTGTAGGTAGAACAGGTGAAACACAATACCCTGACCCTGAAGTTGAAGGGTTTAACCCATGTGCTGAACAATCATTAGCAAACTTTGAAACTTGTTGTTTAGCTGAGGTTTATCTTTCAAATATCGAAAGTTACGATGAGTTAAAAGAAGTTTTAATTTATGCTTATAGAATGAACAAACATTCTCTTGCATTACATTGTTCATTAAAAGAAACTGAAACGATTGTTAACAAGAATATGAGAATGGGTATCGGAATGACAGGTATTCTCCAAGCAACAAAAGAACAACAAGGATGGTTAAAAGAGGCTTATGTTTGGTTAAGAGGATATGATAAATGGTATTCAGGTGAAAAAGGATTTCCTGAAAGTATCAAATTGACTACCGTTAAACCAAGCGGAACGTTAAGTTTATTGGCTGGTGTCACACCTGGTGTTCATCCAAATCCTGCGGGTCCTTTTTATATTAGAAGAGTTAGAATTTCATCTCACTCACCATTAGTTGATGTATGTAGAAAACACGGATTCCCAATTGAATATCAAAGAAATTTTGATAGTTCTGAGGATAAATCAACAATGGTTATCTCATTTCCTTGTAAATTACCTGAAACCACACCAGTTGCTGCTGATTTTGATTGGAGAACACAATTGGATATGGTTAGAAAAATGCAATCAGAATGGTCTGATAATTCAGTAAGTTGTACTGTTTATTATAATAAAGAAGATATCGAAGATATTAAACAATATTTGAGAGACCACTTTAGAAATGAAATTAAAACAGTATCGTTCCTTCTTTATTATGGTCATGGTTTTGACCAAGCACCTTACGAAACAATTACCAAAGAAGTCTACGAAGAAATGGTTAGTAAAACTAAACCAATCACTTCAGTTGAAATAAAAGAATCTGAAATGGAACTATATGATTGTATAAATGGTTCCTGCCCTATTAAATAAAAAAAAGAAAACAAATTTAAAAAGAATTAAATGACTGTAAACGCATCTAACGATTGGATTGTCCAATTACATATTAAAGAAATTACCCCCAAAAACAAACATTTACCTACCGATTTTTATTGGGAACAAGGTAAAATGGTGATGACGGAAAGTTATCATAAACGAAGGGGTAGTTGTTGCGGGAATGGATGTTTAAATTGTCCATACGAACCAAAATACAAAAAAGGGAATGTGATTACTAAATAATCACGACAGAAATCACGACACTATGTCGTGATTTTTTATTTTATATCTATTCACCGAAAATATTGTAACACTATATTTATGATTAATGGCAGAAGGAAAAACATATGGAGTTAACTTCCCTTTTAGAGATTCTTTAAAAGGTAATTATCTTTCTTTATCACAAGATGGTGATGAAGAGGTCAGAGCAAATTTAATTCATTTATTATTAACGAGAAAAGGTACAAGATATTATTTACCTGATTTTGGAACAAGACTTTATGAATATATTTTTGAACCTATGGATGGTCCGACATTTTCAGACATTGAAGCGGAAATAAGGGATTCGGTTTCTGAATATATACCAGGAATCACTATAACAAAAATAAGTGTAACTGACGCGTCTAATGAGGAAGAAGATAAAGGAACCTATGTCCAAGGAGACGTAAGAGTTTATCGAGTTCCTGGTATAAGTGAGAAAGAACATACCGCTAAAATTAAAATTGATTATATAATCACAGATTCGGTATTTAATCAGAGTGATTTTGTAATTATTAATATTTAATAATATATGGGCAATAAAAAAATATCGTATACAACAAGGGATTTTCAGTCAATAAGAACTGAATTAATTAATTTTACCCGAACATACTATCCCGAGTTAATTGACAATTTTAATGATGCGTCAGTGTTCTCAGCGTTATTGGACTTAAACGCCGCAGTTAGTGATAACTTACAATTTAACATTGACCGAAGTATTCAAGAAACTGTTTTACAATACGCCCAACAAAGGTCGTCAATTTTTAACATTGCAAGAACATACGGATTAAAGGTGCCAGGTCAAAGACCTTCAGTCGCTTTAGTTGACTTTTCAATTACTGTGCCTGCTTTTGGGGATAAAGAAGATTTGAGATATTGTGGTATACTAAGAAGAGGGTCACAAGTTAGTGGAGCGGGTCAAGTCTTTGAAACGGTTTATGATATTGATTTTGCTTCGGCGATTAATGCTGACGGATACCCAAATAGATTAAAAATACCTAATTTCGATTCAAATAACAAATTACTTAATTATACCATTGTAAAACGAGAGACCGTTGTTAATGGTATTACTAAAGTTTATAAAAGAGTAATGACACCTAATGATGTTAAACCATTTTTTGAAATGTTCCTACCTGAAAAAAATGTTTTAGGGGTAACAAGTGTTTTATTAAAAGATGGTACTCAATATGCAAATATGCCTTCATCACAAGAATTCTTAGGTGCCGATAATAGATGGTATGAGGTTAAGGCGTTAATTGAGGATAGAGTATTCATCGAAGACCCTACTAAAGTTTCCGACCAACCTGGAATTAAAGTTGGAAGATATGTTACAACAAGTGACAAGTTTATAACCGAGTTTACTCCTGAAGGATTTTTAAAAATGACTTTTGGTGGTGGTACACAATCTGCTGACGAACAATTACGAGAATTTGCAAGAGATGGGTATAATTTAAATTTATATAAGTATTCTAATAATTTGGCGTTAGGTAGTACGGTTAAAGCCAACACAACCATGTTTATACAATATAGAATCGGTGGAGGTACAGGGAGTAATTTAGGGGTTAATGTTATTACACAAATTGGAACCGTATCTTTCTTTGTTAATGGACCGTCAGACTCAATAAATACAAGTGTAGTTAACTCATTAAGTTGTATTAATGTTACTGCGGCAATTGGTGGAGCGGCATCTCCGACAACAGAAGAAGTTAGAAACTTAGTCGGTTTCAATTTCTCAGCACAAAACAGGGCGGTTACGGTTAATGACTATGATTCTCTTATCAGAACAATGCCATCACAATTCGGGGCTCCCGCTAAAGCGGCGATTACTGAGGAAAACAATAAGATTAAAATTAAAATGTTGTCTTATGATGATTCAGGTAAATTAACCGAAATTGTTTCTAACACATTAAAAAATAATGTGGCAAATTACCTATCTAACTATAGAATGATTAATGACTACATTTCAGTTGAGACTGCAAGTGTTATTGATTTAGCGATGAACCTTGATGTTGTTTTGGATAATAGTCAAAATCAAGGAGCGGTAATTTCACAAATTGTTAATATAGTGTCAACGTATTTTAACCCTTCGCATAGACAAATGGGACAAAATGTATACATCTCTGAAATTAGACGACAAATACAAAGTGAGAACGGAGTAATCTCTGTTTCAGGTATACAAGTTTTCAATAAAGTTGGAGGACAGTACTCCTCATCACAAACTTCTCAAAAATATCTAAACTCAGAAACTCGAGAAATTGATTTGGTTGATGAGACAATTTTTGCAGAACCAAGTCAGACATATCAAGTCAGATTTCCTGGTAAAGACATTAATGTAAGGGTTAAGAATTTAAAAACAGTTAATTTCTCCTGATAATTTATTTTATTAAATAATGATTTATCTTTTTGAAAGTAGCATATAAACTATTTATCAAAAAAGATTAATAATGTCGAATTCATATAGAATAAGAACTCAAGTAGGTGTAGATAAGTCAATAAAGGTTTTAATAGACCAAGAGTTTGAATATCTTGAAATTCTATCTCTTAAAATATTACAGAGTCAAATATACACAAGACAGTGTTCTGATTATGGTGTGATTATTGGTAGAGTTACCGTTAATGATGGTTTTGGTATACCTAACGCCAAAATATCGGTGTTTATTCCATTGACAAATGAAGACACGACAAACCCAATAATTTCTGACTTATATCCCTATAAAACTTTATCCGAATTAAATGACGATGGTTATAGATATAATTTATTACCATATCTACCATCATATAGTAATCACTCACCCACAGGAACTTTTTTCGATAAACATGATGTGTTAGTTGACCCCACATTAATTGAGGTGTATGACAAGTATTTTAAGTATACTGCAAAAACTAACGATAGTGGTGATTATATGATTTTTGGTGTCCCTACAGGGTCGCAAACACTACATGTTGATGTTGATTTATCGGATATTGGAGAATTTTCGTTATCTCCTCAGGATTTAATTCGTATGGGAGTAGCCACTCCCTCCCAAGTTGCGGGAACAAAGTTTAAAAGTTCAACTAACTTAAATGAGTTACCTCAGATTATTACAATTAATCGTGTTATAGAAGTTGAACCATTATGGGGTCAACCCGAAATTTGTAATTTAGGTGTTACAAGAACTGACTTTGACTTAACTGATGAGGCCAATATTACTATAACCCCTACATCAATTTTTATGGGGTCGATAATATCAAATGCTGATAATCAATTCCAAAAAAGAAACTGTAAACCAAAACTAAAACAAGGTAATTTTTGTGGATTAGTTGCGGGACCTGGAGAAATTTTGGCGATAAGACAAACCATTGCTCAAGATATTAATGGTCAACCTGTTTTAGAAACTGTTTCATTAGAAGGTGGAGGACAATTTATCGATGAAAACGGTGCTTGGTTAGTAGATATTCCAATGAACTTGGATTATATCATAACAAATGAATTTGGTGAAAGAGTATTATCAAATGACCCTAAACAAGGTATACCAACAAAAGGAAAGTATCGATTTAAGGTTAAGTGGAATCAATCGCCTTCATTAAGTGAGGCAATTAAACGAGGGTATTTTTTAGTCCCTAATATTAGAGAATATGGGTGGACTAACGGAAGTGGTGATGACCCCCTTCAGACTCCTTATACCAACTATTCTACCGCAATTAAAAGTTATGCTTTTAGTTTAGATTGGAATGATTATGCTGACGTACAATCGGCGATTAATTGTGAAGACACGTTTTATGAGATGTTGTATAATAAAGTTTATACTGTGTCACAGATGATTGACCAATATAGAAAAGGGTTTCTTCCAAATAGAATGATTACAATAAAACACATTTTGGATGATGCCTGTGAAAGTGAGAACGTTAAATTTCCAACAAACGATTCGTTTTTTAGATTTGACATTATATATCTTTTATTTGTTTATATGATGTTTGTTTTTAAACCTATTATCATTTTATTATTAATTGTTGCACATATATTAGCGTTTTTATTAAAATTCATTTTAGGTCCAATATTGGCGGTTGTTGTTGCGATTGTTTTTATTATTGTTATTTTTATATGTAACCTTATAAATGCGATTATAAGTATCGTAAATAAATTGGGTGGGAATTTAAATAAGAAAGATTGTCCTACTATCAAGGACATGATAACATTGATTAAAGACCTGTTAAATTTATGGAAATTATTTGTTCATTTACGTTTACCTAACTTATCATATCCTGATTGTGAATTATGTTCCTGTAAAGAAGGGGATACTGTTGAGGGGGACGCTGATGGGGACTCTCCTGTATCAGTTGATACTACCGCAATTATTAATTCAGCAGGGGTAAATGGGGTTTTATCTCAGTACCCAATTTCAACAGAGTATAATGTTATACATTTCCAACCATCATTAATTTTTCCTGACGCATTTTCATCAATGATGTCTGGTAAAGCAATTGATAACGTTAACCCTACTTCACAATCCTTGGTCCCTGAACTACAAACTTATGGACAAGACTCGAACGGTGATGACAGATATATGTTCACATCAAGTATTACTTTACCTGAAAGAATAAATTTATTTAATAACAAAGCAAAATACTTTGATGATTTTGGTGGAGCAAACCCTGGCGGTGGCCATAATAGAATTAAAGTTACTTTTGACACATCATTAAACGCTTCCGCAACAACTTTTCATTATGATAATGTTGTAGTTATCTCATGTCGAGCAAGTCAATTGGCGACTTTTCCCGCGGGACAACTCATTTCTTTCCAAGACCCTTCATTATCTCAGGACGTAAATTTAACAGGTGTTACTTCATACAACCAATACGGCACCAAAAGTATTACGGGAACTTCAATTAATGACACGGGAACAGTTACAGTTCAATATTCTGATTATACATCACCAGTAGGAGCTCCAATAAGTATACCTTATCAAATAACCCAAGACCCGGATGACGCGTCATACGCTAAATTCCCAATGGATGTTGAGTACTTTCAGGTGATTACCGCAATGACTTATAATACTTTTTCAGGAGCATGTAATCCGTCATCAAGTAATTTAAGTTTAAATAAAAGGTATTTGTATAATAATATGAGATTTACATTTTTGTCTGCCGATAACTGTGCACAATACTTAACACCATTATATTATAATCCTTTATCAATGTTTATCGATGCCGATAAACAAGTTATAGTGATAATGGTTAGAGGAGTTGACCCGTATTCCTCAAGATGTCAGAATAGTTACGATTTAAGTTTATTGTTTGGATATACAACACCAACAAGAATTGTTTCAGGTTTATATAAGTTAAATCATCCTATTCAAGGTGGGGTAAAATCGGTTAGACATACAATGACAAGTGATGTCACCACAATTGACTTGGCAACTTCGGAATATCTTTATTACGAATCGTTTCACTTCCAACCAGCGTTATCAGGATTTGCATCATTTTCGTCATTCACGTCAAATTTACCAAGTTATTATTCATCGTTGGATAATAGTATACCTACTTTTACACCGTTAAGCGCACCATCATTATCTGTGGCTTGTCAGACAAATTATGGGGCTTCTTCGATTAAACCAAATGGCTTCACAATAGAGTGGGATGGTATTAGTAGTTCTGGTCCGTATTGTTTATCCTCACCTTCTCATCGATATTTTACGGCAACTAATAATGCTTATTCTTTAGATAATAGAGGATATTTTGTTAATGAAATTGTTGACGGTGGTTCGGTAATGTTACAACAAGTCTATATACCTGTAAACACTATCACATCACCAACAATTAATGGGTATTATTATGCTCCAAGATATTCTGGAACGTATAGTTACCCTGTTGGATTAGGGTCTAATGGTAATCAAATTATTATGAGGTCAGATAGACTTCCGACATCAACGTTAACCCTTGATAGTGCGGGTAACAGTTACGCATTACAACAAAACGCTAATTTTTCCGCATATCAAATTGGTGATGATGGAACGGTAACCAATACTGAAGGAATTCAAAGTAATTCACCATCGGTTCCTGAGGCGGGACCTGACCCAATAAGTTCAAGTGTAATGACAGGGTCCGTTTTAGAGACATTTAACTGTAATACAATGATACCGTTAGGTTGTTATAATGACCTTATACCTAGTGAATTTCATTTTTATACTCCATCAAATGCTCCTTCTCCATCGTGTTATGAAAATGGAACCTCAAATCACGAATTAATTATGGAAAATGGTTGTTACATTACAATAACAAAAATTTTCTCATCGTTAGTTAAAGATATTAAAATAGTTGCTGAGTGGTCGTCAAGAATACAAATTACCTTTGGTGCGTGTAGAGATGTTTGGTCGCATATTTTTACAAACAATTGGATTAACGGAACGTTATACGCATTCAACATCAAAAACGATAGATTTTTTACAAGTCCTACCTCAACCCCACCAAACGCCCCTTACAGTGAATATTGTAGGGATACGGTAATTCTACACCCAACAAATGATTTTTATTATAGAAGTAGTCCTTGGGACGGTACCAAATTTATTGGCGCCGACTCTCCAAATTATTCGTTATATAAAGGGAATATTAAGAATTTAAAATTCCCAACAACTATCATGGACTTAGGGCCTAGAAGTCAATTTCTTCAAGAGATTATTATGTCGGATGATTATGATGGATACGTTGTTAAGAAATTGAGGTCAACAACTTTTACGGATGTTTCGGAAATATTAAATCTACTTATTATTAGTAGATTAGCGAGTACAAGTTTTTTGGCTCAGTTATTAGGTGCTGGAGGAGGAAACATTCTTTCGTATTTTAATAAAAGAAATAAACTTTTTGTTGACGCAGATTACGCTCAAATGATATCAATAAGTTCAGAGTTAGGTGTTGTTGACTTTGAACCCGATAATTATCCATCAATTCCTTTAGTTCAAGACCCAATTTTCTTTAATGGTGGGGGTGTTGCTGATGGCGTTATTGGAATTTTCTTTTCTTCAGACACACAGGTTAGGGATTTTATTAGTCCTAAAAGAACCATTATTAATGACTCAGCAATGGTTACCGACACCTGTGCATTCAATTACTTTAATGTGTTTACACAATCCGTACCTTTTTATCAGTGGGAGATAAAAACAGGTGATACAGATAGTATTTTTGGTTCACAAAGTAATGATTGGTACACCAATACTTTAAATGCGGAATTTTTTACCCACAAATATCAGACCTTGGATAGAATAGAACAAAACTCAAGATACTTTAGAACAAACGGTAGTACTTTAATCAAAGACTATAAAGGATACATTTATTCTGTTGATAGTTTGGGTAATTATAACCCTAACCCTACTTCACAAGACTTTAACACTATAAAACCGAGAACAATAACCGTAGGCGCTCCATACCACTTTTATTTTGGACTTAAAAAAGGTAAAACATCATTTGATAGGTTTGCAATTAAATGGATAGGATTTGAAATAATAACCGATTAATATGGGAAATAGACAAGATATAAGAGTAATTTTAGGGTCATTACGATATAAATCAGCGCCTAACACAACATTACTGTTCAATGTGCCATTAATACAAACGGCAAAAGAAAATGTTGAATTTGATAGAAATATTAATATTGAGTTAGAACAAGTTTTTGATGACGAACGACAAAGTTCAGATATTATTAGACCCACATGTAAATTTTCACTTTTATTCCAAAACGCTTATTCAGGTTTTACCAACTATCCTCCATTTGAAAATAATTTGTATTATTTAAATTCTGCTTCGGCCGCGGCCCTTCAGTGTCTCAGTGGAGCAACAACTATATCGTGGACGGGATTTCCCCAATACAATGAATTTGCTTTTATTAGAACTGATTATAATGTAAGTGGGTATACACAACCACCAAACGAACATTTAAATTTTATACCAAAAAGTGCCTCAAGTTACAATTGGAATTTCTTTGTTAGTTATGGTTATGAAAATGACTATACAAAACCTATGAGTGCTACTGATAAAAAAACTAACATTATTTTAAATTGGATTGTTGGTGATGGTATACCGTTTATCATTGAGAATACGGTGTATAATGGTAGAAATACTATTTCGTTTAGAAGTCCCGTTAAACATGGAATGTCGGTGGGAGAATTTGTTAAGTTGAACTTTTCTTATAATGGTGTCGACTTATTCCAAATAGATTCGTTAGGTGTTAGTACCTTTGGAAGTGAGGAGTATGTTTTTAATATACTTGACGTTGGGTATTTGGGGGGAACTTTTAACGATGGTGTAACGGGAACCGCAAAAAGGGTTATTTTAAAAAATAATGAGTCGGACACTATTTCAACATACTATGTTAGAAAAAATAAAATATTAACAGAATCAGAAAATGCCGTCTTAGTTAATGCGGGGTTTGAACAAAATATTTTTGGAGAAAAAAAGAAATACGAAAGTAGTGGATTTACACCAAATCAAGTTGCAAGAGTTTCGGTTAAAGAAGGGTCACAATCTTACACACTATCATTCAATAAAGATGTTAGGGTTAACCCAATTAGAGATAATCAAAAAAGACCAATTACTGAATTATTTTTTACCGTCATATATAAAGGTTATTTTGGGTGGATGTTTGGAAGACCTAAAGCATATCCAAGTACAGATTATTTTGGGTTAAGAGAAGGGTGGGAATTTAATCTACCTTTAAATTCTTCAGGACTTCCTAGTTCTTGGTGGTCAACAAGTAATAGTGATTCTGATTGTAATTTTCCTATGGGAAGTTATACAACACCAATTAGTTCTGGATATGGACCAGGTTCAGGGTTAATAACCTTCACTTATGTCGAATCTCTTAAAGAGGGAGATATAATTGATGGCGATTGTTGTGAGTGGAATGACTATGACCAACAAGAAAGAGTTATTTCTAATCTATTTCATAAACTAACCTTTAATCCTTTTTCATTTAGAATTGGAGGAAACGTTGCTAATCAACTCGGGTATTATTATCAACCACATCATGTGTTAACAACAAGAGTTTATTCAGATTATATTGAAGATGGTGATATTAAAAATGTTGTAGGAATACCTGACTATTCTCATTTCTCAACGACCAAAAACTTATTTATTTGGAAAGATTTATACCCATATGGGTTTGTTGATAGTGGAGGCATTGGTCTTAGTTATCCTTTTTTGAACGGTGTTCATTATCCTTTTAAAAACATTATTTTTAGAATAATACCTGAAGGAACTAATTATAATGAACAGACCATAATCGCAGACCCAACTATAGACCCTTGTGAGTAACAAATTTTTATTTACCATACCAAAAGGAAATAAGTCAATTGATTTACCTATCGAAATCAAGTGGGATTTCTATGGTAGAGATGACAGTATTGAACTTTATGAAGAAGAAGTTTTGGTTGATATTATTGGGATTGCAAAAGATTTTGAAATATTAAGATTTAGTCATTTACCGTATAATCCAAACCAAAAAACCGACATTAAATACGACTTTTATTTTTATGATTCTAGTGTTCCAGTGAGTGCATCAACCACACCTACCGATTGGGTCAATAGTTATTTATTTCCTAACGCAACTCCGTCAGGATTTTCGAGCACACAAATTTATTATTATGAAAAACCGTTCACCAAATCATTTTTTAAACTTGATTTTTATGATACAAAAGACACTCAAAGTCAAACAAATTATTTTACAATAATAATTCCTGTACAACAAGGGGCAACAGAAAATGTAAGTATTTCACCATTAATACCAAATGTTAATATTAGAAAACCGTCATACACATTAGATTTTGTTGGTGATAAAGAAGGGTTTTTTATTTATTGGTTAAAAAATGAGGCGTTTTTAAATATTAACACGTTTTATATGTCCGCTAAATTTTTTGATGGTAGACTTGGTGTTTTTGTTAAGATGATGAATGAACCACAATCATCTTTGTCGAATAAATTTATATTTGATAGTGGTCGATATTTTTTTAATAAAATGACGATAAATTATACAACAAAAACTTACGAGGTTTTTGATTATTTAAATAACCGTATAGGTACGGGCTCACCAATAAAATGGTATGAATATATTAACCCATAATGGACGATAGATATTATAGTATACGAATTTCCCCTGAAGTAATTAATGGAGATTTATTTCTTGTTCCTTACGATGCGGGAGATTCACAATTTAAATTAAGTGGGGACCCTTGTTGTGATATAACAACAACCACCACAACTATTCAATATACGGGGTACACTCGAGTTTATTCCGCAATGACACAAATAGTGACAGGAGGTACAGGAGGAACTTCTTTATTAACAGGATTGACCATCCCAATTTTTCTTAGTGAAACCACAATTGATATCGGGTATTATTCGGTATTTGATGGAATGGTGTTACAAAAAGATACAATGACTAATTTTTTATTTTCTGCCTCAACCTATGCTCCAAACACATATTATTTTTACAATACTTCAGACACCGAGTTTAAAAAGTATTTAACCTTTGCAAACTATCAGATTGACTGGGGAGATGGTTCCCCACCACAATTGGTTCCTATTACGGCTCCCAACTATTATACCCATACTTACGCATCAAATGGTGAATATACCATTATAATGTCGGGAATGAGTCCATGGGGATATAATGTTATTAAAAAAGATGTTACGGTACCGTTTACGAATGTTATTGCAACTAACCCTAATGGAACGGCTTATTTTACTCCTGCGGGAGGTAATTGGTCAGGGACTTCGTTGATGTATGATTATTTATTTACAGGAGATTCTAATTGTGATGTGTACGACCAATCAAGTTACAATTATACAACAGTCCCATTCCTAATTACGGGGTACACAAACTCAACTATGAGTGACCTAATCCAATATGGTAGTAAGTATGACCCGACAAGGTTTGCTAGAAAATATAAGATAGGTGTTCAAGTAACAGGGACTTCAGGAAATGTTGGAGTTTTTCATGGACCGTCTATCGATAACATATACACCGCCTATACAATTAATGATATTAACTACTATGATTATAATGATGGGACCACTGTGTTTACGGTTTATTCTTCAGGAATGACCCCCGACATGATGGTTTGTTCGGCATTAACAAAAAATGAAGTATTATTAAATGTAATTGATGAAGCAGAAATACAAACCAACGTTTTCATTGAAAGAGGGAAAAACTCAGTTTTAGAAAGATTAGAAAGATTAGGGGAAGTTGATAATGTTGGGGACCTCGAAAAATACGGATATAAATTTTTCAACGTAATAAAAATATAAAAAGGATATTTATTAAAAAAGAAATAGAATGGCAATTGGAATTTATGGGACAATAAGGCCCGCCGATGTATCCCCCGAAGATGTGGAGATAATCTTGAATTTTACCCCATCAAGGGACGAAACAGATAATTTTGTTTTAACTAAGTTAGACGCACCGTCTATCCTAAGACCTTACTTTAATAATGCAAGTACAGGAGGAAATGCCGATGTTGAAATTTTAGGCGGTTTATATAACTTAAAATTACCTGCAGACCAATTTAATAAGATTGGTATCTATACTTTATTAATTAGGCCTGCTCAAATCAGAACTAAAATTTTAGATTGTGGTGTTTTATCTGCATTACCTAATGTTAGAGGAATAATTATTGATTTAAATTCAGTACCAACTGAGTACCAAAATAAATTTATTAATCAAGGATTAATCGGTTTTAGAATTGAATACTTAAACTCAGATGGAACAAAAATTCCTAATTTCTTTAGGTTGATAACATCTTCTTTTTTCTGTGAGCCAATTGTACAAAATTTAACAAATACATCACAGAAATCGATTAGATACCGATATACCGATAATAATACTAATTTAATTTTCTGTACTTTATCACCATCATCGGCACCGACAAATAAACCAAACGCAATACCTTATATAGGACAACCTGACCAAGAGATAACAATAACAAACACGTTCTTTAATCCAATTACTTTGGATATAGAAATTGCTGAACACGATTTCTCAACGTTGGCAATTGCGTTATTTGGTAACCAAACTAAGTCAATTGATGACGGTATTTACACATTATACGACAGTCAAAATAATATCTATAAACAATACAATTTATACGAAATTAGAGACCAATTTAATGAGTTGTTATATGAGGTTAGACAAGATAGAAATAATAACATTGATTTTAGTAAAAACTTTACAAACATAACTCAGTAATGGCTACTAAGAAATACACTTGCCCACCACAGTCTGCCACAGGCGCTGGTACTTTTTCTGACGACTTAGTTGGTTTACAACTTGTTGCGGGAGGAGGTCTTACGCAAGGTAATTTTGACTTTACTTCATCCGTAAATGAAAAGACAAATAGAACTTTTAATACGGGAACTTTTTCTGAACCTATTAATTTAAATTTGTTAGGAATTGAGTCAATTAATCAATCAAAAACTATTGTTGAAAATAATTTTAAGGTTTACCCTAATTTTGATTTAACACAGGTTACGAACTTTACAATGTACGGTTCTATGGTTAAAAGAATGTCGGCATCTATCACTACGATTATTAGTTATTTCCCTGCGGCATTAGAGGCGACTTTTATGGGGACTAATTATATTACAGGACCTACGGCCAATAATATTTTATTTAGTGATGCTAATAATGAGACAAGTTTTGATTTAGATTTATCGAGATTAAGAAATCCTTTTGACATTGATTTTACGGTTAATTCGACAAGAAACCTACTGTTAAAAGAAATTCAAGTTTCTTCTTTACGAGATATGAAAGTTGAGTATACAAAATACTCGCTTTACTATAAGGGTATTGGGTATAATGTGGTTGGTATTGTACCAACAACAAGTTTAACAAGTGGAACATTAAAATTATACGTTAACGGTAACCCATTTTTGGGGGCAACATTCACCAATGATGATTTAGTTATAAGACCAAACGATTTGGAAGTTAATAAAGTATTCAACGAAAACTTAGATGAAGTTGAAAATTTTTTATTAAATAGAAATGTAAGTCCAAAATATACTGCGACATTTAAAATACCAAAAGAGGCTGAAGACGGAAGTTATTATATTCAAAACTCAAACATTTCTTGGCCGTTATATGGGGCGTGGAATATTGATATTATTACTAAATCTTTCGAAACATATATCACCTCAATAAATGATATTAGTGAGTCTTTTGATTTATACCGAACAAATTTAGTTTCAAGATTTTTAACTACAGGAGCGTTTAAAGAGTTTGATACGCCAGACCAAAAAGTAGAAAAAGTATTACAAATTTACGGTAAAAGTTTTGATGATGTTAAAAAATATATCACCGCCTTATCTTACATGACATCAGTTAATTACAATGTTAGTAATGATATTCCTTCACAGTTACTTAAAAATCTTGCTCAAACTCTTGGATGGAACATAAACATTTCGCCAATATCTGAAACAGAATTGTTGACCTCAGTATTTGGAACAACAAATAATAACGCATCTGTTTATCCAGGTGTTTCACAACAACAAACTCCTGACGAATTAAATTATCAATACTATAGAAATTTAGTTTTAAATTCCGCCTTTTTATTTAAATCAAAAGGAACAAGAAAATCGATTGAAATTTTACTGAGATTAATTGGGGCTCCTGAAGCATTAGTTGAATTTAACGAATACGTTTACCTTGCCGACCAAAAAATTAACCTATCACAATTTGATACACAATTCTCGCAAATATCGGGAGGTACTTATGTACAACAAATTCCAATTTTAGAAGCGGGGAATATATTCTCAATCTTTGGATATCCTTATACAGGATTTACAACGACTGGCGATATTCAAGACGTTAATATTACTATTGATGAATATCCTATGGATGAATATGGGTATCCAACAACACCAACCAACTCTGAAAGTTATTTCTTTCAAATGGGTAGTGGATGGTTTGAACAAACACCTCAACACAGAGCCCCTGAAAATGTTGACCTTACAAATAGTGTCTTTGTTGGAAATAACCCAAACTATCAAACAGTATTATTACCATATTCGTATGGTCAAGAATATTTGAATAGATATCGTAAGTTTCCGTTTATGGATTTAGGGTATACATTAAGAGAAACAATTGATAATAATAAAAGTTGGGTTGACAATGAGGTTGGTATTAGAACAAATCTTGATGGTAATTTTAACGCAAGATATTATGTGTCAGACGAAAGATTAGTGTTAAACGTTAAAAACGTTGATTTATTCTTAAATCCTGCTCAAGGTATTGCTTATGACATATGGTACATGTCCAGACAATATAATTATCCAATTCCTGATGAAGGATTGAATTATGTTACGCCGACACCATGCGACCCAAAACCATATAGTCCTTACCCAAGTAGAGGAGGTGTAGATTGGACCGAAATTAATCCACAACCTAAAAGAAAAACTTTCTTTGAATTTGCTCAAACATTTTGGTTGAACACTATTAATGTTAGAAATAGACAATACTCATCTAATGGTAAGACAGGCGGATACCCTACTTTAGAATCTATATTTTGGAGGTACTTACAATCAAATGAAACTATTGGAATTCCAAATGACAATTTTTCATACAAAACTATGATGGAGTATGTTAATGGGTTGGGCGATTATTGGATACGATTGGTCGAACAAATGGTTCCAGCAACAACCATTTGGAATACAGGGGTTAGATTTGAAAACTCAATCTTCCACAGACAAAAATTTGTTTGGAGAAGACAAGAGGGATGTCAATTAATGAAAATACCTTGTAAGCCATGTTCAATTACTTCAAACTTATTCTCACCTGATTGTCCATTAGAAATTGTTGAGTGCCCTATTTATCCTTGGACTAATCACCCAACCATAACAAATTTTAACGGGGTGTTAGGACAATTGATGACAAATTATTTGGCGGCAAACGGATATAAATTAAATGATTGTGATTTTAACGGAATGACTAGTGAATGGTTTGTTGATTTACAAATTGATAATATAACGGTTGTAAAATACCCATTTTTTAATGGTATCGGATACAGTAGCCCAATTTACAGTGTCCCAACAGGAACAACATATAATGACGGTCTTTTAACTGCTTTAGAGAGTTTAAAAGATTACGGTTATGATTATTATTTAACAACAACCGATACCGTGGTGTTATCTAATCAAGTGTGTTCGGTATCAGAACAAGGTGTCAATTTTAGATTGAATATCGGAATAAACTTTAATATTTTATGTAATTAATGTCGTGTCTTTTATCATATACAATAAGCATAACAGGTGACTGTTTAAATGATTTATCAGGAGCGTTTAGTCTTGATATCGTAGGAAGTGCTCCTGACTACACAATACAGTGGATTAGCCCTTATACGGGGACTACATCATTAGGGGCGGGGGTTGTTAATTACTCTGAATCAGTATTATCAGGAGGAACATACACGTTTAATATTATCGATAGTTGTTCCCCCACAAATACTATCTTGCCCGTTAATGTTTACATCTCAACGGGAACATGTGTTAGTATCACAAGCCAAACAAATACTTTATGTGGTTTAGACAATGGTTCTGTTACTGCGACAACATCTAACTTATACGGAACAGGTAGTTTTTATTTATATGAAATGTCTGCGGGGTATGTTACGTCAGGTATAAGTTTAAGTTCTTCATATAGCTTTGGAAGTTTATCGGCAGGAACTTATTATGTCGTTGGTGATGACGGTGGTGGATGTACAGGCAAATCAGAAACATGTATTATCAAAGACTCACTTCCACTTGAGATTGGTTTATATGTTGTAAATGATGCGGGTTGTGCGGTTAATTCAGGTTCGATACATATAACAGGATTAACAGGGACACCTCCTTATACTTATTTATGGTCGCCAAACGGTCAAACAACACAATCAATAACAGGATTAATCGCTGGACCATATATTATTACCGTAACCGATAGTTCAGGTTGTGTGCAAAGTAGTGGAGTAACTGTGTCAACAGTTCCTCATGTTGGATTGGGGGCTTTCACGGTTGAAAGTCCATCTTGTTTTTCTGCCGATGGAGAAGTAACAATAACAATAACAGGTGGAACTTCCCCATATTATTATTCAGGTTCTAATGGGACAGTTGCGGTTAGTTTTGCGACAACATATACTTTTACGGGATTATCTTCAGGAGTGTTTACAGTACAAGTTACGGATGCGGGGTTATGTAATTTCACATCTTCCACTTCACTATTAACGCCAGGAGGACTTTCAGTAACATCGGTTAATATAACTAATTCATTATGTAATAATACTTCAGGTAAAATACAAGCAACCATTTTTGGTGGTTCGGCGCCATACACGTATACTTTAACGGATTCATTGGGTAATTCTACAGTAATTACAGGTAGTTTTACCTCATGGACATTTAATGGATTATCTTCGGGCAATTATACTCTAACAATATCTGATATGGGGCCATGTGTTTTTACACATGCCTATACCATTAATAATGTTGAGTTGTTTAATTTATCAATTGAGACTACAGGTACTACTTGTAATTTAAGTGATGGTGCGGTTACATTGAATATTACGTCAGGAGGAACGGGACCTTATAATTATGAAATTGACGGACAATTTACAATTATAAGTGATTTATCTTACACGTTTACTGATTTACCTTCAGGTAATTATACTGCGACAGTTACCGATAATGGTGGTTGTTCTCAAATAGTACCGTTCACAATTAACAATTCAAGTACGGTCGATTTTGTTTTAGTCGGAACCGATTCTACTAATGGAACTAATGGAACTATTAGTACATTTATTACAAGTGGAGAACCTCCATTTATTTTAAATTGGAGTTTAAATGTCAGTGGACAAACAGGATTAACTATTAATACGTTATCTGCGGGAACGTATACATTAACTGTTATTGATGATAATGGATGCGTTCAAACAAGAAACATAATAATTAATGGATTTAATGTATTAACTTCTTATCAAACATTTAATATTTGTGATGACGATTTTATGAATACGGGACAAACCGTTAGAAAAGGACCTCAACAAATGTTAACCGAAGGGTTTTACGATTTAACTAGCGGTGATACCAATTGTCTATTACATCAAACAATATTTTATGCCGAAGTGACGGTTAGTGGTGATACTCAAACCCATTCTTTCTATACGGGGACAACATTAAATGACTATCCTTTAGATAGTTTGTTTTACGATGTGGTAAAAGAAATTTTATTATCTTATGAAGGTATTGGAGAAGTTCTTTTAGATTATTTAAACAACATAATAACTATCGACACTAACTGTAATTCAAATGTATCATTAATTGATGTGGATGTTAAAATTGCCTTAAAAATATCTTACGATATTGATTGTCAAAGTTGTGGGTTACCAACTCCAACTCCAACTCTAACTCCAACACCAACTCCAACACCAACTCCAACACCAACACCCGCGTTATGTTTAACGTACGAATTAATTGCAACAGGAGTTTTTTCTATAGAATTCTTATTTAATGGTTGTTGTGGAGATTTAGGGTTAAATAGTCTAACACTTGATAATGACTCCCAATCAATATGTTCAACTACATTACCAACAACGACAGTTGGAGGGACTGTCAATTTGATTGGTGAATGTCCATGTTAGTGAGTTTAAATATAATATAGTAACCCCCAAAGGGTTATTTGATTTGTTTTTTACCTAAATTATCGTAAAGTCTCATTAGTTTAAGGGATTCTTTATAGTTTTTTTCAAGTCTATCTAATTCTTTTTCGCTAACTCCTTTTTCGGCCGCCTCATCAAAAGCTCTTTGAGATTCCACAACTAATTTAGAAATTGTTTTAAGTAGTTTCATATCTAATAAATATACCCCAACTCACCATTTATTAAGATTAAATGTTTTATATATT
>Ga0315294_10001440_pt1 | contig 25858 bp, 21 predicted proteins | sample YL17G13_40_MG_FD_203626 | JGI IMG/M metagenome (GOLD analysis project Ga0315294, IMG submission 203626) | Sediment microbial communities from Yellowstone Lake, YNP, Wyoming, USA - YL17G13_40 | ecosystem: Environmental > Aquatic > Freshwater > Lake > Sediment | place: USA: Wyoming | collected... | reverse complement strand
CAAGAATTTCTCGGCCGCCCCCAACCTGAGCTGGAAGTCCAAGCAAAAACGAAATCCGGCGAAATTAGATATTTAAGCGTTGCCGATGGTTCAGCGCCTATTCATGAGAACGGGAAATTGATCGGGATGATGATTAGCGCCAACGACATCACCGAGCGCAAGCGGGCGGAGGAGGCGCTTCGGAAAAGCGAAGTCAAATTGAAGGACGCGCAGGCATTGGGTCGAATAGGAAGCTGGGAATTCGACCTTGACAAACAGACAATCGAGTGGTCCGACCAAGTCTACAGATTATATGAGCGTGATCCGGCTAAAGGACCGCCCAACGTTGAAGAGGAAGCGGCCTACTACTCTCACGAACAGGCAGAGAAATTGCGTGAATATGCCCGCATCGCAGTAGAGCAAGGACGGGCATTTGAATACGACCTGGAAGCACGGCTGCCAAGCGGCAGAGTCGCTCACTTTGCCTCAACGCTGCGCCCTATCAAGGATGAAAACGGGCGTATTGTCAAACTCTTTGGTACAGTTCAAGACATCACTGAGCGCAAGCAAGCAGAGAATGAATTAAGACAATCTTCCTATAAGATAAGACAAGCACTAGGAAGCATTGTGAATGTCGTGACAGCAACAGTTGAAATGAAGGATCCCTACACGGCCGGCCATCAAAGGCGGGTTGCCGATCTTGCCCGGGCTATCGCAACAGAGATGAACCTTTCCAAGGATCAGATTGAAGGGATCCGCATCGCCGGAACTATTCATGATGTAGGAAAGTTATTTATCCCGGGAGAAATTCTCTGTAAGCCCGGCAAATTAAACGAATATGAATTCAGCCTCATTAGACTCCATTCCCAGGTCGGATTCGATATCCTGAAAGACATCGAATTTCCTTGGCCGATTGCCCAAATCGTTTATCAGCACCATGAAAGGATGGACGGCTCCGGATATCCGCAGGGGCTAAAGGGAGAGCAAATCCTTATTGAAGCCCGAATTCTCGGAGTGGCCGACGTGGTGGAAGCCATGTCGTCTCATCGGCCCTATCGGCCGGCCATCGGCATCGACAAAGCTTTGGAGGAAATCTCTCAGAAAAAAGGAATCCTTTACGATCCCGGCGTAGTCGATGCGTGTCTGAAGATTTATTCCGATAAAAAATTTGAATTTTAAGTTGAGGGAATATAAATGCGTTTTCGGCCGAGACGTTTCTGGGGCCTCCTTTGACGTTTCCGGACCGAATTTTTCTCGTTTCCCCTAAATAAGCCGTTCCGCGGTCAGGATAAAGATATCTGAACTAGCTCAGGCGTTTGACCGCGTTTTGTTTTCCTGCTATACATTGAGACAAGAAATTCTATGGCCAAAAAGTTTTTGATATCCGATCTTCCCGACGAAACGATGATCTCTATTTATAAAGGAAAAACTCCGCAGCAACGCCTCGAAATCTCTTTCGGATTGTGGTCTTTCGCCCGGTCGCTCGTGAAGGCCGGCCTGGAAACGCTTCATCCCGACTGGCCTGAACAGGCCATCGAAGAAGAAACGGCGAAGAGGATGCTGAATGCAGCCGATTGACCTTCTGCGACATGTCGTTCAATGCCTCGAAAAAGCCGGCATTCCCTACTTTATCACCGGCGCCGTGGCCGGGATCGCCTACGGCGAGCCGCGGTTGACGAACGACATCGACATCGTCGCCGACATTCAAGAAGGCCATGTTGCCGAGCTGGGAAAATGCTTTCCGGAAGGCGAATATTATTTCGACCCCGATTCGGCGCTAAAAGCGATCCGCCGGAAATCGCAATTCAATATCATTCATCCCTCCTCCGGCCTCAAGATCGACATGATGATCCCGACGAAACGGCCTTTTGATAAAAGCCGTTTTGGGCGTGTTCGAAGGATGAAAACGGATCCAGCGAATGAAGCGAACTTCGCTTCGCCCGAGGACGTCATCCTAAAAAAGATGGAATATTATCGGGAAGGACGCTCGGAAAAACATCTCCGCGACATCTTGGGAATTCTGAAAGTCTCCGCCGATTTGATCGATTTTGATTATATTAAGCGGTGGGCGCGCGATCTCGGTGTGGATGATATCTGGGCGGCCGTTCAGAACCGGTCAAAAAAATAAAAGAACGATCACGGGCTTTTGCTCGTTTTGACTTATCGCCTTATGGTTGTTATATTTACGGCAGATAAGAGCGAGGGAGGGTCCGGGGATGCTGTGCCCGAAATGTCTCTCCGAGAACGCGGACACGTCTAAATTCTGCAACAACTGCGGTCTGTCGTTCGGGGCTGAGGACAGACCCGAATTCACGGCGACCAAGACGCTCGAAACACCTGTCGAAGCGATTTCCAAGGGCACTCTCATCGCCGGGAAATACCGCATCCTCGAGGAGATCGACCGGGGCGGGATGGGGATCGTCTATAAGGCCGAGGATTCCAAGCTCAAACGCACCGTCGCCCTGAAGTTCCTTCCCCATCAATGGACTTCGGATGCGCAGGCGCGGGAGCGGTTCATCCATGAAGCTCAGGCGGCCTCGGCCCTCGATCATCCTAATATTTGTACAATCTACGAGATCGAAGAGACCGAAGACGGCCGGATGTACATCGCCATGGCTTTCTACGAGGGCGAGAGCCTGAGGGACAGAATCAAGCGGGAGCCGCTGAAGGCCGAAGAAGCTGTGGATATCGCCATCCAGGTCGGACAGGGGATGGCGAACGCTCATCAGGCGGGAATCGTCCACCGCGACATAAAGCCTGCAAATCTTCTCATAACAAAGGCTAGAGCGGCGAAGATCGTCGATTTCGGCCTAGCCAAGCTGGCCGGCCAGGTGAAGCTGACCCGGGAAGGGACGACGATCGGCACGGTGGCCTACATGTCGCCGGAGCAGGCCAGGGGAGACGCGGTCGACAAGCGCACGGACATCTGGTCGCTGGGGGTTGTCCTCTACGAGATGCTTGCTGGAAAGTTGCCCTTTAAGGGCGACTTCGAGCAGACGCTGATCCATTCGATCCTGAAGACCGAGCCCGAACCGATCACGAAATTCCGGAAAGACCTACCCCCTGGGCTCGAGAATATCATCGCCAAGGCACTGTCAAAAAATCCCGCCGCCCGCTATCGGACCATGGATGAGCTCGTCGAAGATTTGAAGGCTGTCGCTGAAGGCTTGAAACCCCTCCGCGCCAAAACCGGTTTATGGCGAGGCAGGGTCCTCGGCATTAAGAAAGTTCACGCTTTCGTGGGCCTCGGTATTCTTGTTGTTCTGGCCGCTCTTGCTCTTCTCTTTCTCTTCCCCAAGCGCGGCAAAATCTATGATTGGATTGCCGTCCTCCCCCTGGTGAGGTCCTCCTCCGATCCCGAGAAAGAGATTTTGTGCGAATGGATGCACGCCTCTCTGATAACGGAGCTCTCAAGAATCAAATCCCTCAATGTCATCAACAGATCGTCCGTGATGGCTTTTAAAGGTTCGCCGGAGAAAACGACCGAGAAAGCCAAAGAATTGGGGGTGAAAGCGCTCATCGAAGCAACGATCTTTTTCCCCGGGAATCGAGTCAGAACACACATCGAGCTTGTCGATGGACAGACCGGCAGAAACATTTGGGCCGAAGATTTTGAAGAGGAAGACCGCAACGCGCTGACGATGCAAAAACAGACTGCCCTGGCCATCGCCAACCGGATCAACGCGACGCTGGATCCGGATGTCACCAAAACTCTGCGCCGAAAACCGCAGGTTAATCGCGCTGCGCTTCAAGCTTACCTTAAAGGAATGGAAATCCTCAATGTGGCTTCTCAAGCCAGCCAGGATGTCGAAGAATGCGTCCGATATTTTGAACAAGCCCTTAAGATAGATCCCAACTTTGCTTTAGCCTACGCCGGCCTGGCCTTGGCTTACGATTATTTAGGGGGGAACTTTAAGGCTCTAACAAAGGACGTGTGGCCGAAGGCTAAAGAGGCCGCAAGAAAGGCCTTGAGCCTGGATGATTCGCTGCCGGACGCTCAATATGTACTGGCACGTTTGGCCTATTTCCCCGATTATGATTGGAATACCGCAGAAACGGAGTTGCGCCGTTTCATTGGGAAATATCCCAGCCATTCACTCGGTCACATCCAACTGGCTTATATCCTCATCCTCAGAGGACAAGAAGAGGAAGTCATCCATCATGCCAAACTCGCCAGGATGTTCGATCCGATGACATACTCAACAGGAGAATTGGTCGCGATCGTGTATTCAGGGATCCCACGGTGGAATGAATATATGGAATTGCTCAAGGAATTGATCATCTCGTTCCCCGACAATCCAAATCCACATTGGCTGCTGGCGATCGGGTATTGGATGAAAGGCCGATTCGCGGACGCTTTTCCCGAAATGCAAAGAGCATACGAGTTGGGCCTGAAGCCTCATCCCATGTATATGGTCCATTATTATGTTCTATCCGGAGAAAAAGTTAAGGGAGAAGAATTGCTGAATGATTTTTTGAGTCAATCCTCCAAGGAAGAAATCGATAACATGTCCTACGCCATCGGAAGGGTTTATGCGCTATTGGGGAAAAAAGTTAAAGCCTTCGAATGGCTGAATCTGGCTTATGAATTAAGAAACGATGTATTGCCCTGGATAAAGACCGATGAACTCATGGCCAACATTCGTTCGGATCTCCGTTTCAAGACGCTCCTGAAGAAGATGAACTTGGATAAATAGAAAGAACTTCCGGGGTGTTTGGCTGAGCTTTAGTTTCCCGCTTTTCATCGAAACAAGACGTTTCATGGCGGCTCCTCGACAACCTCCGCTCCGACCCTCGTTTCAAGGACTATTTGAAAAAAGCCGGTTTCGAGAAATGAATAAGATTTTATGAGGATTGAAGAGGGAACCGCTCTTTCTTTATTGCTTTTGAGCGATGGACTCTCTATAATCTTTAGTAAAGACAATCTCGTGAGGGAGATCATATCGTGAAGAGGACTTTTAACGTCGTCATCGAAAAAGATGAGGCAGGATATTTCGTCGGTATCGTTCCGGAGCTTCCGGGGTGTCATAGCCAGGCCCGCAGTCTGGATGAACTTACTAAACGCATGAAGGAAGCCATCGAATTATATCTGGAAGTTCAAAAACCCATGCCGATAAAGCTGAATTTCATTGGAATTCAGCAAATTGAAGTTTCCATTTAATCGAGCGGCTGAAATATTGATCATCTCATGAAACCGCTCTCTGCGAAAAAAATCATCAGAGCCTTGGAAAAAATCGGTTTCCGCAAGATTCGTCAGAGGGGAAGCCACGTCATCATGCGCCATTCCGATGGGCGAATGACGGTCGTTCCAATCCATAAAGGCGAAGATATCGGTCCCGGCCTCTTACTTGAAATCATTAAAGACGCGAAGCTTTCCAAAGAAGAATTTTTTGATCTCGTGGATTGACTATATTTCAGCTCAAGACGAATCCCTTCCTGGACAACATCCGCTCCGACCCCCGCTTCAAAGACTATCTGAAAAAAGCCGGATTTGAGAATTAGGGATTGCTTCATTTAACTATATTAAACTTTATCTTGCTTTTTATAAATATATATCCTATATTGGAGATGAGTTGAAAGACCAAAAGACGATGTTTGCCGTCAAGATGGATTATGCCGTCGCCGAGCGGGTTAAAAGCTTTTGCCGGGAGCGAGGGGTGAAATACGGTTTTTTTGTCGAGAAAGCGGTCGTTGAGCAGATGGCCCGCGAAGAGCTTAAAGAGGACATGCTCGATATGAAAAATTTCCGCGGCCTCGAGCTCCAAGCTGTTTCCCTCGAAGAATATCTGAAGAAGCGCCGTGGTTGAAGTCTTCCTTCTCCGTAGGGTCGGGGATGCTGTGCCCGAAATGTCTCTACGAGAACGCGGACACGTCTAAATTCTGCAACAACTGCGGGCTGTCGTTCGGGGCTGAAGAACGACCCGGATTCACGGCGACCAAGACTCTCGAAACTCCCTTACAAGCGATCTCCAAAGGCACACTTATTGCTGGGAAATACCGCATCCTCGAGGAGATCGGCCGGGGCGGGATGGGGATCGTCTATAAGGCCGAGGACACAAAGCTCAAGCGCATCGTCGCTCTGAAGTTCCTTCCCCATCAATGGACGGCGGACCCGGGAGCCAGGGAGCGGTTCATCCATGAAGCGCAGGCCGCCTCAGCCCTCGATCATCCTAATATCTGCATTTTTCTTATCCCCAAGCGCGGTAAAGTCTATGATTCCCTCGCCGTTCTGCCGTTCGAAAATCTGTCTCGGGATTCCGCGCAAAAATACTTACAGCAAGCGATGGAAATCGATCCAGGATTCGCGCCGATTTATTGGACCCTTAGCACAATCTACGTTAACGGAGCCGCTTATAGTTTGATTCCATTCAAAGATGCGGTCGCGAATGCGGACGCCGCAGCGAAAAAAGGAATGTCGCTCGATCCTTCCTCCTCGGCCGTTCATACAGCAGCCGGGGAGTTGAAATTATTGAAATGGGATAGGGAGGGAGCCAAGAACGAATTCAAACAAGCCGTCGAGCTCGCTCCCGGAGATCCAAATGCCCACCTCTATTATTCTCTCGCATTATTGGGTTTAGGCCTTTTCGATGATGCCATTTCCGAATCGAAATGGGCTATGCAAATAGATCCTTCCATAGATTCCGATAGAGCTGGTTTGGGTCAAACATATTTAAACGCGAGACGGTATGACGAAGCCATCGTTGTGCTGCGTGAAGGCCTTCGAAGGCATCCGAATAGCGCGGGCGCTCGACTCGGGCTCGCCTCGGCCTACGCCATGAAGGGAATGTCGACCGAAGCTCTTATCGAGGCAAAGAAGGCGCTGGCCTTGGCTCCTTCTTCCGACAACCTTTTCCATCTCGGCGTCGCTCTCGTCTATGCTTTAGTCGGCCGGAGGGACAATGCCTTAAAACTCTTGAACGAATGCCTGGCTTCACGAAAAGGGAAGCCCATTGATACGGCTACGATCGTGGAAATATATTCGGCGTTGGGCGAGATAGAAGAAGCCTTTAAATGGCTGGATAAGACATATCAAGATCATGTCGGGACCATTTGTTTTCTCAAGGTCGATCCGTTCCTTGACAACCTCCGCTCTGATCCCCGCTTCAAGGACTATCTGAAAAAAGCCGGATTCGAGAAATAGGAGTAATTATCTTCTATAAACGTCTTTTCTGTGGCCGATAAATAAAATAGAGATACAGTTTTCAGATTTATCCATGGCATAAACGATTCGGTAATCGCCGAAGCGATATCGATATAAGCCTTTCAACACTCCTTTAAGCGATTTCCCCAAATTCGCTGGATTCTCAGAAAGATGGTTTTTGACGCGATCGACGATTTTCCTGGCGATCTGCCGGTCCAGCGATTTCAAATCGTCCAGAGCTTGCTCATGCCAGCGGACGTTAAAGGCCAAGCTCTTTCTCCACTTCTTCAGTGGTCAGATACTTCGCGTTCTTTTGGTTGAGTCTTTCAAGGGCGGCATAGCCGTCTTCCAATTCTTGAATGGACTCTTCGATCATTTCTTGAATGAAAGAGCTCTTGGTCCTTCTGGTTTTTTTAGCCAGAAGGGTGAGCCGTTTAAAGACGTCCTCGGGCAATCTCAAGCTCAGGGTAGCCATATTGAACCTCTATAATACAAATAATACATGTATTCAGAAATGTCAACAAGAAAATTGGAACCGCCTCTCCGCGCTTCTAGAAAAAGCTGACCCGCCGTCTCCGGAATCCAAGCGGGATGAAATTGTTTCGCTCCGCCTTCTCGATCTTCCTTAAAGCGAGGTCCAGGAGGATCGCCCGTTCTTCCGGATCTCTTGTCATCCGCTTTCTGTACCTCCCTAATCCCCGCTTATCCCTCGCGAGGAGGAATTCAGTGACGGATGTTTGACGGAGCGGCCCGCTTTTTCGAGTCATCGTTGCCTCGACGCCGAGGATCACGCAGCGCAGGCCGCCCTCGAGTTCGACCGTTTCGACCGGAGCTTCTTCCCCGACGAGGCTGCCCGCCGGGGCTTCGACAGCGATGTCCAATTCGTTTTGAACCCAATACCGGCCCTTTTTGACGAATCCCAGGCTGGTCAACGCCGCGTCCAGCGCCTCCCGGTCCGCATAGGCCAAATCGATGTCCGATGTAAAATAGACTTCCCGGGAATAGTAGGATAAGGCCAATCCTCCGATCAGGACGGGAGCCGGCTTTCCTTGTTCCTCCAGGACGCTTGTGATCAATCCGACCATCGTCAGCTGACGGGCCAGGGGCGACCGCGCCTCCCGGATTTTCTTTAGTATCTCGTCGATATTCACGAAATCATCATGGCAACAAAGAGGCTTTGAGACAAGAAATGCCGATGATATTCGAGCCTTGTCTCAATATTGGGGCCAGCGGCGTTGGCCTGACCCTCGATTCGTTGACTTTTCTCTGGGGGCGGACCATAATTTGCTCCGCTATGGGGGAATCGGCGAGCGATAGAAAAATCCCTTTCATTCTGTCACTCCTGATCGGGCTTCTCATCATCATTGTCTCCATTTACGGCTTCTCTCTTCTACGCGATCGGCGCGGGATCCCCCAGGAGATCGACCGGGGGCGCCTCGTCCGGATCGACGACACCGAGATCCAGGGCGAACGGGACGAGGAATTCGTCCTGGCCCGGAAAGCGATGGGCGAGCCGGCCCTCTTTTATCTGCGGACGCTTGACGGCAAGATCGAAAAGAAAACGCTCCCGGTCGTCCCCTATTACGCCGGGACGGCCTTTCCGGTCATCTTCTTCGTGATCGGGCTGTTCTGTTTCATAGTCGGGGTCGGCACGTTCCTGCTCAAACCGAAGGACCCCAAGGCGCGCCTTTTTTTCTGGATGACGCTGGCCTTCGCCGCCGCGCTGACCATCAGCGGCGAGAACTACTGCCTCGGCCGCAGCCCCTGGACCTTCGTTCCCAGCCTCGTTTTCATCCTGGCCTATGTCCTGGCCCCGGCCTTGCTTCTCCATTTTTCCCTGGTTTTTTTCAAGACGCCCATGAGGATGCGGAAATTCATCCTTTATGTTCCGGCGGTTGTGATCGGCGCCGTCCAGATGTCCTCCTTCCTTTTCGCCTACCTCGCGCCGTCGATCGAGATGGCCCGCTTTTTCAACTCCCAATATTATATCTTCCGTCTCTACATCATTCTTTATCTCCTCCTGGCCATCGTCAACCTGTTCCGCGGCCTTCGGCGGGCCGGAGACGACGAAGAGCGGGCCCAGATCCAATGGATCTTTTACGGCCTCGTCGTCGGGCTTTTTCCGTTCATTTTTCTTTACGAACTCCCGGTCGCGTTGAGCCTCAGCCCCCTTATCTCGGAGGAATTGTCGGCCGTCTTTTATGCCGTCATCCCCATCGCTTTCGCCATCGCCATCGTCAAGTACAAATTGATGCACATCGAGCTCGTGATCAACCGGAGTTTGGTCTATTCGCTGCTGAGCATTTTCACGGTCGGCGTTTATCTTCTCTTCGTCCTGGTGTCGCAGAAAATATTCGCCAAGGTCTTTGTCGTCCACGAGACGGTCTTCTCGGTGATCGGCGTCTTCCTCGCCGCCGCGGCCTTTCATCCGGCCCGGAAGAAGATCCAGAATTTCGTGGACAAGGCCTTTTTCCGGCAGACATTCGACTATCGCCGGACGATCCTGGCCTTCAACGAAAAAACCCAGGGCGTCTTCGGCCGGGATGAGCTTGTCGCTTATTTCGGGGACGAGATCCGGAGGGTCTTGCCCGTCGAGAGACTGGAGATCCGCCCCGCCGCGGATGTCGCAGATAAGAACGCGGGCGAGTGGATCTATCCCTTGAAGCTCGCTTCGGGCGCGAACTTCGGGACCCTCATCCTGGGCCGGAAAAAGTCCGGCGAGCGCTACAACCGCGAAGACATCGAGCTCCTGCGGACGATGGCCGGCGAGCTGGCCGTGAACCTGGAACGGATCGAGCTCCAGGAGGAAGTGATCTACGAGCGGGCGTCGCGGGAGAAATCGGACGAACTCAACCGCCTCAAGACGGAGTTCATCTCGACCGTCTCCCACGAGCTCCGCACGCCGATGAGTTCGATCCAGGGGTTGGCCGAGATCCTGCAGTCGGGCCGGATCAAGAGCCGCGAGCAACGGGAAAAATACCTCGACCTGATGGCCTCCGAAAGCGGCCGCTTGTCCCGGTTTCTTCACAACGTCCTCGACTACGGCCGGATCGAGCAGCAGGCCAAAGGCTATCATTTCCAGAGGACCTGTCTTCAGGACGTCATCCGGGAAGCCGCGGATGTCTTCGGTCCGATGATGGAATCGCAGGGCTTCAAGCTGAGCCTCCGCCTGCCCGAACGGCCGGTCGAGCTTGAGATCGAGGCCGACGCGGTCAAACAGGCCTTGATCAACCTCATCGACAACGCCATGAAATATTCAAGCGAGCGGAAGATGATCGATATCGAGCTCGCGGACAATGAGTGCGCCTTCGAGGTCCGGGTGCGGGACGAGGGCATCGGCATCTCGCCCGAAGAGCAGAAAAAGATCTTCGACAAGTTTTATCGGGTCCCGGATGCCGGCCGGATGAGCCCTAAAGGAGCGGGGCTGGGCCTGAAGATCGTCCGGCACATCATGCAGGGGCATAAAGGGGACATCTCCGTCGATAGCGAAACCGGGAAGGGGAGCACGTTCCGGCTCATTTTCCCAAAGGACATGAGATGAAGAAAAAACTGCTTTTCATCGAAGACGATCGGGTCTTGCGGGAAACGACCGCGGCGTTCCTGGAAAGCGAGGGCTTCGAGGTCAAGACGGCCGAGGATGGAAGGGCGGGCTTCGAGCTCGGCTGCCGATGCAAAGCGGACCTCATCGTCACGGACCTCATGCTGCCGGGGCTCAACGGGCTGGAGCTCTGCGGCAAGCTCCGGGAGAAGGGCGTCGACACGCCGATCATCATGCTGACCGGCCGGAAAAAGGACGAGATCGATAAGGTCATGGGTTTGGAGCTGGGGGCCGACGACTATATGACCAAGCCGTTCGGCCAGCGGGAACTCCTGGCGCGCATCCGCGCCGTGCTCCGCCGCGGCCGGCCAGCGCCCAAGGATATCGAGGAATACGCATTCGGCGACGTCGCGCTCAATTTCAAGAAGAAGACCGCGCTGAAAGGCAGGAAAGAGATCTATCTGACGGCCCGGGAATACGACCTCCTCAAGCTGTTGATCGTCCACGAAAGCGAGGTCATCAATCGGGAGACGATCCTCAACAAGGTCTGGGGCTACGAGAAGTTCCCGACGACGCGGACCGTGGACACGTTTATCCACAATCTGCGGAAGAAGATCGAAAAGGACCCCGCCGTGCCCCGCTATCTCCTGACCATCCCCTGGGCGGGATACAAGTTCCAAAAGTAAGATCGGTCGTCCTTTGATTTGCCCGGGATGACAGGCTGATTCAACTTGTCATCCGGCCGTCTTCCAGCCGGATGACGCGGTCCGTGAATTCAGCGAGCCGAAGGTCGTGGCTGGCGACGATCACGCATTTATTCCCCTCTTTGGCCAGCGTGTGGAGGATGCGGATGATGCCGAGGCCCTGCTTCGTCTCGAGGCTGCCCGTCGGCTCATCGGCGATGATCAACTCCGCGTCGTTGGCCATGGCCCGGGCGACCGCGATCCGCTGTTTTTCGCCCTGGCTCATCGTCCGGGGGAATCGGCCGGCCAGATATTCGATCTGAAGCCGCCGGAGAAGCGCTGTGGCCTTGGCCCTCCGCGCCGACCGGCCCGTGCCGTTGAAGCGGAGGACCGCTTCGATGTTCTCCCGGGCCGTCAATGAATCGATAAGCAGGAACGTCTGGAAGATGAAGCCGATCTTCTCGGCCCGGAGCCGCTGGAGTTCCTTCGCCGAGAACCGTTCGATGTCCCTCCCGAAGAGCGAAACGGTCCCCGCCGTCGGCCGGCTCAGTCCCGCGATCAGCGTCAAGAGCGTCGTTTTGCCGCTGCCGCTCGGGCCCAGAAGCAGGATCAGTTCGCCGGCAAAGGCCTCGAAGGACACGTCGCGAACGGCCGTCGTCCGGTGGTCGTGGCCGTTGAACGTTTTCGTGACATGGGCCAGCCCGGCAACGGGCGGCCGCGGACCGTGGGGATTCATGCGAACACCTCCAGGAAATAGATCCGCCGCAGCCTCTGGATGGAGATCAGGGAGCTCAGAAGGCTCATCAGCGCGACGACCAGGACGATCCCGATGATCTGACCAAGGGAGGATTTGGCGCTGACCTCGGGCGCGAGCTTCTCGATGAGGCGGACGAGAGGGAAAAAGACGGCGAGGGCCGCGACGCTCGAGGCCGAGGCGATCAGCAGCGCTTGCTTGATCACCAGACCCCAAAGAAAGCCCAGGGGCGAGCCGAGGGTCTTGAAAACGGCGAAATCCTTGCGCCGTTCCAGGATATTGACGGAAAGCAGGAGGCTCAGGATGACGGTCAGCACGACCGCCCCGATGGCGGCGACCGTGTAAAGAAGAGGAAGGAATCCCGATTTCATCTCGCGGATGTTGTTGTCCAGAAAGGTCCGATGGTCATAGACTTCGAGGCCGGGCAGAGCCAGCCGGACCTTTTCTTGCACGGCGGCGGCCGGCGTTCCCTTGTCGATTTGGACCAGGTAACAGGTGGCCAAGCCGGGGAACCCGATCAAGGCCCGGGCGAAGCGGAGCGTGACGAACGCGTACTGGATGACGAAGGCGTTCGTCCCGCGGCTGATCCCGACGACCTGGAGACGGAAGCCCTGGAGATCGACCGGGTCGCCGACCTTGAATCGGAATTTCTCGGCGAAGGACCTGTCCAGGACGATGTCCTCGTCGGTCTGAACGGCGCGGCCTTGGACGAGCTGCGGCGGCCCGCCCAGTCCCGACTCGGGCTCATATCCCGTTAGAAAGATGGTGCCGACCTTTTCTCTCTTCCTGATCGTCGAGAGGAGAAACAGGACGGGGGCGGCGGTCTTGACGCCGGGGACCCGCGAGATCCGTTCGCCTTGGGCCGCGGAAACCAGGGAGGATCCTCTGAGAATGTTCGTGGCGTTCCTCTGGAGGACCCACAGATCGGCCTTGTTCCGGCGGATGTATTCCACCGAGCCGTCGGCCACGCCGCGGTAGACGGCCAGGAGGAAGAACATCAGGACGATGCAGAGCGAAACCCCGCCGATCGTCAGCGCCAACCGCAGCGGCTGGCTTCTCAGCGTCCGCACGGCATACATGTCCATGGTTCCCTCCTTTTTCCTAGGCGGCCATCCGCACCTCGGTCCGCAACCGGCCGCGGATGCGGGCGAAGATATCCGTCAGGTTCGGTCCGGTGATCGTCAGCCCGTGGTTCTTGAGGCCGACGGCCGTCCGGGCCGGGGTCTCCGTCCGGCCGAGCAGGTCGGCGACATCGCGGGCGAGTTCGATCGTCCCGCAAGGATAGTTCTGGCCGGTGCAGGGCACGCCGTCCAGCCAGGCGTGGACATGGACGATGGCGCCGACCTCGGGAAATCGCCGGTAGATGAGCTCGTGCTCGACGGCGTCCACCGAGACGCGGGCCTTCTCGTCGTGGTCCGGAGGGACGCTGACCAGCGCCTGGCCCGCCTCGTAGTCGAAACCCCGGACGAGCAGGACGTCGCGGCCGACCTTGGTCACATGGCCCTTGTCGATGCCGCGGGCCGTCATCCAGAACGTCGTCCCGCCGAGCTCCGGGACGCGCTCGCGCGCGCTCAGGTTTCCGTAGCTCAGCCCGCGCATTTCGAACAGCCTGTAGATGTCGCGGATGCTCTCTTCGGAGAGGACCTCCCGCAGGGGAAAGGGCGCCGGCAGGACGCCGAGCTTGTCCAGTTCGCGCCCGTATTCTTTGATCTGTTCGACGATGGGGGATGTCTCCCAGAATCGCGACGGCAGGTCGGTCGCGAGACGATTGCCGATGGCGAAATGGGCCCCGGCGATGGGCGCGATCCGCTGATAGACCTCTTCGGGGTCGAAGGGCAGATGATAGAACCCGGCTTCGGGCGTCGTGAAATAGATATCGCAGCCCGTCTCATCGGCTCCGGTCGAGGACCCGTTTCCGGTGACGGCGCACATGACCACGTTCGAGAGAGTCCGGACGAGCGTCGTGTAGCACAGGGCGCGCAGGTCCTGAGGCGGCCGCTCGGCGGTCACCAGGGTGAAGATGAAGATGGATTGGGCGCGCCGGCGGAAGAGGTTCGGATGGTCCGTCCCGGTCAGATTCAGGACGAATTGGATGCCGTTGTCCGGGGCGCTGAGCTCATGCCCGTGCTCGAGGAATTTACGGACGATCGCCTCGGCGATCCTGTCGCGCGCCGGTTCAAGGTCGGTCTTAATGACGGCGAATTTCATGGGTGTCCTCCTCGATCTCGGATTTATCGGCGAGGTGATCCCGGCCGACCATGTCCTCGAAGGTTTCCCTTCTCCGGACCAGCCGGTCCCTCGCTCCGTTGACCGCGACCACGGCCGGCCGCGGGAATCCGAACGTGGATTCCTGGGCCGTGAAATACGCCCCGCTGTCCATGATGGCGATGACCTCGCCGGGTTGGACGGGGGGCATCGGTTTGTTTCGATAGACGATGTCGGACGCGAAGCAGACCGGGCCGACGATCGTGACCTTTCTCGTCCTGGGCCGAGTGACGTCGTCGGCAAGAAAAACCTCGTGGTATTCATAAAAGGTCGGCAGGGTGACCGTTCCCAGGCCGCCGTCGGTGATGATCCACGTCCGGACGCCGGGGCGCGCCTTGACATGCCGGACCGTCAGGAGAAGGACCTGGTTCGGGCCGGCGATGCATCGCCCCGGCTCGGTCACCAGCTCGGGAGGCTCGCCCTCGGGAAAAAGCTTCGTCAGGGCGCCGGCGATCTCCCGGCCGAAATCTTCGAACGTCGCGCCCGGGCCGGCGGGCAGGCCGGACGGCAAGCGCCCGAGGCCCTGGTAGACGAGGAATTCCCCGGTCGTCATTTCGCGCGTCGTCATGGAGGCGAACCCTCCGCCGACGTCCATGACCTTGATCTCGATGCCCGCCCGGCGCGTTCGGCCTATGAGCGGAGCCAGCCGCTCCAGGACGCGCGAATATTCCTTCGGTTCGCGGATGCCCGTCCCGACATGAAAATGGTATCCGTAAAATCGGACTCTTTTCATATCTCGGAGGGCGGCTAGGGCGCGCTCGGCCTCGCCCCCTTTGAGATCGAGGCCGAACGCGCAGCCCTTCCGGCTTCCGGTGGCCGTCCCGCTGTTCATCCCGTGCGGGACGTAATCGGGGTTGATCCGGAGCAGGATGCGGGCGTCTTGACCCACCTCTTCGGTCGTCTTATGGAGAAGCTCAAGTTCGCTCATGGAATCGACGTTGATGAGACGGGCGCCGGATTCGAGACATTTCTTCAGGAACGAGGCGGATTTACCGGGCCCGTTGACGACGATATCCCGGCCCTTATAACCGAGGGCGAGGGCCAGATCGAGCTCGAATTCGCTCATCACCTCGGCCTCGAGGCCGGCCCTGCGGACGGTCTGGATGACGGCGGGGACGGAATTGCACTTGAAGGCATAATGGACGGAGGTTCGGCCGGGATACGCGGCGGCGAAAGCCCGCCGGAAATGGAAGGCTGTTTGCTCCAGTCGTGTTTCATGGATGACATGGAGCGGCGTCCCGTGCCGCCGGGCCAGGTCGACGGCCCGGAAATTTCCGATCATCAGCGCGCCGCCGCCGTCGGCCCGAAGGCCCCAATCTTGAGGTCCGAGCGTCCTGGTCATGATCCCAGCCTTTTCTCGTAGACGGCGAAATGTTTGTCCGGCCTCATGCCCAGGCTTTCCGCGGCCCGCACGGAAGGGACGTTTTCAGGCGAGATCCAGGTGGTCGCCGCGGTCTCGAAGTCCCTCGCCATCCCGCGGAATTCTCTGAGCAGGAGAGGATAGACGCGCGAGTGCTGATACGCTTTCTTGATGGCGACCGTGTAGATGATCAGCTTTTTGACGCGGCGCCGGCCTCTTAGAAAGCGCAGATAGCCGATGGGCCCGGCCTTGCCGTTCAGCCCCTTCAGAAGGGGATTGATATCCAGGACGCAGTGGAGGACGGCCACGGGCCGGCCGTCGTGCTCGACGATCTTGATCAAGCCCGGCCTGGTGACGAGGCTCAGGTATTTCGCCGAGAACGCGTATTCCTCCTTCGTCAGCGGCAGGAAATGCCAATTGCCGGCGAACGCGTCGTTGTTGACCTCCCGGATGCGCTCCAAGTCCCGTTCCTTGTCGGCCGGGGAAAAGGACCGGATGGTGTATCCGTTCCGGGCAGGTTGCCCGGCGATTGTTTCGTAGCGGTCCGCGAGATAATTCCGGATATCGTCGTTCCGCATGGTTTGAAAGACGGCGGAGACGCGGAAGCCCGCTTCTTCGAGCAGGGCCCGGTAATAAGGCGGGTTGTGGGTCTCGAAGAAGGCGGGCATCGTCCCGAACCGGTCGATCTGCAGCCCGACCTCGGAATAATGGTTCGGGTTGAACGGGCCTTCGAGGACCTCGGCCCGCCGGCCCCGGCAATATCGTTCCGCTTCATCGACCAGGGCTTTGACGGCATCCCGGTCGTTCGTCGATTCGAAGAAGCCGAAGAAGGCGGTCCTGCGGGCGAACACCTGTTCGTGGATCTTGTTGATCACGACGGCCAGCCGGGCGGCGGGAGCTTCGTCCTTATAGCAAACGAATAGACATAGGGAGGCCTGGGCGAAAAAGGGATTCCGCTTCACGTCGAGGATCCGTTTGACCTCGGACATAACCGGCGCCACCCAGTCCGGATCGTCGCGGTAAAGAGCGAACGGCAGCCGGAGGAAGTCGTCGAGGCGGCGCGCGTCCGTGACCGGGCAGACCCGATAGCTCATGCCGCCTCCTTGCGGATCTCTTCGACCACGAAGTTGTTATAAATAAAGGAAAGGTCTTGCTCTTTGAGAGGCGCCGCCACGTCCGCGCGGGAGCGGATGTTCGCGTCGAGAGAGGCGGGATGTTCGCGCCGGACGAGGAGGTTCCGGTAGGTCAGGATGGCCTTGTCGCGGGCTACCCGGACGGTCTCACGGAGGAGATTCTCGAACGCCTCCGGCGACATCCATTCGAAGATGTTCGAGAAGTTGAACTTGGACACGCTGGAATCCGGGAGAGCGGCGAAGCAATGTTCGCAGCTGTCCGTGACGATCTCGACGCGGTCGAGCCGCTCGCGAATGATGTCGTGATTCTCCAGGCGAAGATAATGGGGGAGAAATTGTTCGCCGTAAAAACGGCCGAGCAGGATGTAGGCGAGAAAATAATTCTCTTTGATGGGCAGGCGGACGAGCGCCCGCTCCGCTTTGGCGGCGAAATGGCGCCCGAAAGAGAAATCGCCGTCGAGATAGGCGAAGAAGGCTTTGTCGAAGAGAGCGGAATTCAGGCGCCGGCTGAGCATGACCCGGGTGAGGAGCTTCCAGCCGAGGTCCTCCCATCGTTCGCGGAACAGCTTCTCGCGTTCCGATGGATCGTCCGTTTCGAACATTCGGACGGCCAATCTCCCCTTTCCCAGGGGGGCGACGATGCTTTTTCTCAGGAGGCGCATGTAGCTCTCGTATCGGCCGCCGTGAATGAGGCCCCGGTCGATCCGCCGCGGCCGGCTGTCCCAATACCGGGCCGCGTCCGTCGAGAGGAACATCCGCAGACGGCCGTAGATCGGCAGCCGCGACGACGATTTTCGGACGCCGAAGAATTCGAGCAGACCGGCGTAGGACAGTTCCCTGAACGCGGCCATCTTCAGTTCCAGCAAATAGTTCTGATAGGGGTTGATATCGAGGGCGATGACCTTAGCCGGGTCGTCGAGGAGGAAAGTCAGGACATTGCAGCCTCCCGAGGTGATGGAGAAGACGATATCGTCCGGCCTGATCCTGAATGCTTCGCGGTCCAGACTCGGGTCCTCCCAGCAATTCGCGTAGAGGACGTCCTGAAAGATCTTTTTGGTCGTCTTTGGCCCCGCCGCGTCCTTGGCCGTCCCGATCTTGGTGTGGACGATCGCCCAATCGATGACGGCGGGAAGCCCGATGACGACCGCCCAGAGAAGGCTGCCGGAGAGGGCCGAGACGACGAATCCGGGAATGAACGCCAGGTAAAGCGCGTTGTGCCGGAAACCGTCGCGGCTGATCGATACGTCGCGGAAGGCGTGGCCGAGACGACGCAGGCTGTCACGGTTCGGGAGGAGGCGGGGCGTCGTCTCCTGGTATTCGTAATAGCGCATCCCGAACTCCTTGAGCAGGGAGACTTCTTCATAGCGGATGAGCCGGGTGTAGTGCACGAACAGGAGGCAGGGAAGGAGCAGGCCGATGGGGGGGAGGACCAGAACGAAGCCTAAAAAAGCGATGAGGTCGGCCAGGTAGATCGGGTTTCGGACGAGGACGTAGGGGCCCGAGTCGCACAGCGCGTCGGTCTTGACCTTGAAGGACATCATGCGTCTCGAGGTCAGGAGGCTTCCCGACCAAATGCGGAGGAAGGACGCGGCGGCCATGAAGAGGGCCGCCATCAGATAGCCGAGGAACATGGATTTCGAGGGCGGGATTCCCGCGGCCAGCCCCAGGATGACCGAATCGGCGGGGACCCGGGCGAAAACCGTGAATGACAGGACGCTGATGAGCGCGACCAGGCCGAAGGAGATGAAGATGCGCGATTCGAATTCGATTTTCAGGATCTTTGCCTCGAGCGTTGACATGGCCGTTATCCTTTCTCCGGGGGCCGGGCCCGGACCTGAAGGGCTGAAGGGAGGATCTCGATCCGGCAGGGCAAGCGTCCGAGAAGCTCTCCGTCGGCCTCGAGAGCGACGTTCTCCTCCGATGTCAGAGAAATGCTTCGTCCCCGGGAACAGCTGAACTTCGGCGAGCCGAGGTGGCTCCCGGAATAGATCTTGGGAAAATTCCGCAGCCGCTCGGATCGCGTCTGCTCGTGCATGAACAGGATATCGAGAAGGCCGTCCTCGACCTTAGCTTCGGGAGCGAGATGCATGCCGCCGGCCATGGAATTCCCGTTGGCGCAGACGACGGCGATGAACTTGCCCGTGATCGGCGGAGCGCCATCGACCGAGACGGTCATCGTCCGGTTGGGATAGGTCCAGGCCGCGGCCAATGTGGCCAGGCCGAAGGCGAGCGTGCCGCCGAGCTTCTTATTCCCGGCGTGGACCTTCTTCACCACCTCGCCGCCGATCCCCGCCTGGCATTCGTTCACGAAATAGCGCTCGGCGGGGGAACCGTTCCCGTCGGAGAAGACGGCCCGGCCGATATCTACGGGTCTCGTCGCGCCGTCGGCGATCTGGGCGCATTGACTTTCAATGTCGGACGGAAAGCCCAAGCTCTGGGCGAAGCCGTGCCCGGTCCCGGCGTTAATGACACCGAGACGGCAATCGGGATTGAGAGGCCGCCCGCCGGTGAAAAATCCGTTGACGGCCTCCTGGATCGTGCCGTCGCCGCCGATGGTGATGACGAGGTCGCTCCCGGCCAGGATCGCCTCTCTGGCCAGAGACGTCGCCTCCAGAGGTCGCCGGGTCAGATGAAGCGAGTAGCTCCGGCCCAGATATCGCTCTAAAACCGCCAGGATCTGCGATCTTTTTTGTCCCGTCCGGCCGCCCGACGAGGCCGGATTGAGGAGGACGTCGATCTTCGTTCGGCTCATCTTCATCTCCTCCTGACCGTCCTCATTTCGCCCTCAATATAGGTCTTCGGGCGGAAGAAGTTGTCAGGGAGATGTGAAAAAGATGTGAAGATTTTGTGAAGCGTCAGAAAAAAAGTCAGACGGAGATATTAGGAGGCTATTTCTTCCAGCCGCCGAGCTTCAGGGCATCCAGCGTTTTTATCTCCTGATAGTTCGTCTGGTCGATCGTGAACGGGGCGATGGTGATGTAGCCGTTGCGCAAGCCCCAGGTATCATTCTTGATGGCCTCCGGCTCGAGGTTCTTGAAGGATCTCCAGTAATAAACCTGCCCCGAGGGATTCGTCCGCTTCTCGTAAAACTCGATGGACGCGCGCAGGTCCTGAGGCACGGCCATCACGCCTTTGATCTGATCCTTGGGCATATTGGGGATATTCACGTTGAGGAACGTCCCCGGCTTGATGGGCTTATCTTTGAGCGATTTGATGAGATCGGCGATGAATTCGGCGGCCGAGCCGTAATCCATATTCTGCCCGCGGCCCAAGTTGACGGCGATCGCGGGGATGCCCTTGAAGGCCGCTTCTCTGGCGGCGGCTACGGTCGCCGAATAGAAGGTGATCGTGCCCAAATTCTCGCCTCTGTTGATTCCGGATATGACGAAGTCAGGCCTTTCGGCGAGAAGGCTTTCCAGGGCTAACCTGACGCACGTCGCCGGCGTCGCTTTGATGCTATACCATTTCGAACCGTTCTTCTCCGTTTCCTTGACCATGATCGGATCATTCGTGAGGCTGTGGCTTACGCCGCTTGCTTCCTGGGAGGGAGCGGCGACGGTCACTGTTCCGATCTTGGACAGATGTTCAAAAAGAACCGCCATTCCCGGCGCGTCGATGCCGTCGTCGTTGGAGAGGAGAATCTTCAACGGGGCTTGGCTCGTTTGCGGCGCCGAAACGCCGATCAACAATAGTAATATCGCGCTCCCCACGATGAATCGGCCGGTCACTCTCTTCACCGCGGCCTCCTTTCTTCTTCCGAAAATTTCTTTTGCCCAAATCATGTGCAATCTCCGCAAACTGTCGGGCTTTCAGCCCGTTAGAAAATTCCGAAGCCCACTTTTCCACAACCTTATGCACAAGTTATGTGGAAAAGCGGTCATCATCGCCTCATCGATTGGGATAAAGATCGTTCCACCACTCCGGCTCGCCTTTCAGCCAGCGATCGAACCAGGCCATGATCGTCTTCGTCCACAGGATCCGTTTATTATACGTCAAGACGTGATGGTTCTGATCGAAAAACTGAATGTATTCGACCTCCCTCTTCAGGAGCTTCAGGGCGGTGAAGAGCTGGGTGCTTTCGCCCGGAGGGACATTCGTGTCCGCGGAGCCGTGGAGGAGGAGCAGGGGAGTCGTGATCTTGTCGGCGTTGAACAGCGGGCTCTGGGTCACATAGATGTCCTTGCGGTTCCAGGGGAAGCTGTCGGCCGAGGCGACGGCGCTGTAGGAGTAGCCCCAGAAACCCTCTCCCCAATAGCTCGAGATCGAGCTGATGCCGGCATGAGAGACGGCCGCGGCGAACATATTGGTCTTTGTCGTCAGGAGCATGGTCATGAACCCGCCGAATGAAGCGCCGATGCATCCGACGCGCTTGGGATCGACGAAGGGATGGGCGGCCAGGAATTTCTTGACGCCGTCGATGATCTCCTCGCTGACCATCGCCCCCCAGTCGTTCACGTGCAGGGCGGAGAAGCTCTGCCCGTAGCCGATGGCCCCGCTCGGCTGGAGGATGTATACCAGATACCCTTGGGCGGCGTAATACGCCTTGGGATAGCGGCCTCCGAAGTCGCGGGTGATCGGCGTCGTCCCCCCGTAATAGTTCACGATGAGAGGATATTTTCTGAGGGGATCGAAATCCGGCGGATAGAAGACGTAGCCGTCGATCTCCGCTCCTTTCTTGTTCTTGAAGCTCCAGGGCGCGACCCGGCCGAAGCTGACGCCGGCGTAATCCTCGCGGCCCGGGTTTTTGATCGGACGCGCTTCTTTTTTGGCCAGGTCGAAGAGAAAGGCCTTCGGCGGGACCGAGGCGCCGGATCCGATGAGCGCGGCCACAGGTTTCTTCGCGGCGACGTCGATCTGGTCGATGACCTCGACGCCGCAATCGACCGGGCCAAAGCTCTTTTTCTTCAGGTCGTATTCGTAGAGCCGGGAGTAGGACATGTCCGTCGCCGTGAAATAGATCGAGTCGCCAGGCTCCGCCCAGAACGCCTCGCCGAGCGAGGGATTGAATTCCCGGGAGATGGGCTCGACGGTCTTTGTCGCCAGGTCATAGAGATACGCTTGAATATCGTATTCGTTGGGGACGAGCCCTTTGGCCACGTTGACCCCGGCCGCGCCGAACATGGACGGTCCGCCCAGGAACAGCAGCCTTTTCCCGTCCGGGCTCCAGGACGCCCGGGTGAACCATTTTCCCTTCCAGAGGCTCTCTTCTTTGAGAGAGGCCAGGTCGAGGGCGAACAGCTCGGTCTTCGAATAGGGCCGCTCGGAATAATCGACGAAGGTTCGAGTGAAGAGAAGCTTCTGACTGTCGGGGCTGATGGCTCCAAGGGCGGTGGACAGCTCTCCCGAGGTCAACCGCCGGCGGGCCCGGTCGGGCAACGTCAGTTTGTACAGATAGCTCCTGTTCCGCCGGCCGGACTGCCGGTCCTCGAGGTCCCGGTATCTTTGGGCCAGGTCCGAATCCTTTTCGCCTTCCTCCGTCACGGAATAGACGATAAACGTCCCGTCCGGCGCCCAGACGTGGCCGCCCAGGTTCTTGATGACTTTGAGCAAAGGCGTCGATGTCCCGGATTCCAGATCGACCACCCAGATCGCGCCGCCGGACTTGTCGAAGGAGGCGTAAGAAAATCTTCTGCCCTCCGGCAACCAGTTGACGGAGGAGATGGACATCCCGCCGCGATAGGTCTGGATGAGCTTGCCGGTCTGAACCTGATAGAGCTCGAGCCACGATTCCGAATCGTCACTCGGGGGGAGAGAGCGGCTGACGGTCAGGGCGGCCAAAGCTCCGTCCGGAGAGATGGACACTCCCGCGGGCTTGGGGCCGTCGAGGAGATGGCGGAGGGACATCGTCTCGTCGGGAGATGTCGAGATCAGGAATCCGGGTTGCGCGAATTTGTCGGGGACCTCCAGAAAAGCCCCGATCCTCCAGTCCGCGCCGGCCTCCGGATCATAGACGGCCTTGATCAGGATTTTATGCTTGCCGCTTTCGAGTTTGAGGTCCGATGAAGCCCTTCCTTCGGTCGCCGGACGCTCTCCCGCCGTGGCTTTGTCCGCTTTTATCTTGGCGGCGAGAGGTTTCCCGTCCAAGTAGATCTGGAAAAGATGGGAGCTGGACACGGTTAAACGGGCCCGGGTCCAACGCGGGGTCTGGATATAGGCGCCCAGATAAGCCGTGCCGGGCACGGCGGTGGACATGGGCTTCAGCTCGAGCCCCCGATCTCCGGCGATCCCGGGGCTCCAGGTTACCGTGGAACCGTCGGCCCATTTTAAGCTCAGTCCGGACTTGGGCCGGAGGGATCCGATCTCGATCTCTTCGAACTTCAGGATATCTTCGACGCCGAGGCCGCCCTTCTTATCTCCATGGAAGGCGGGGAAGGGTGCGTTGAACGGCCCGAGGACAAGCCAGGAGGGGATGGTCTGAGTCGTAATTTTTTCCTGGGGAAGGGCGGCGGAGATCAAGGCAAGGAAGAATAAGACGGCTATCCCTCCGCGTTGAACATCGAGCCGGACCCTCGGCATGCGCGGCCTCTCCATCCTGATCGAAGTCCGCATTTTTATTTTTTGTTCTTGACGTACTTGTCGAACCACTCGAACATTTCTGCCAGGACGGTCAGAACGGATTCGCGGGCGCTGTAGCCGTGGCTTTCATAGGGCAGATAGACGAAGCGGGCCGTGGCCCCGAAACCCTTCAGGGCGGCGAAGAGCCGTTCCGACTGGATAGGGAAGGTCCCGGAGTTGTTGTCGGCCTGGCCGTGGATCATGAGGATCGGCGTTTTGATCTTGTTCGCGGACATGAACGGGGACATCTTGATGTACGTGTCCGGCGCCTCCCACAGGGTCCGGCGCTCGCTCTGGAAACCGAAGGGGGTCAGGGTGCGGTTGTAAGCCCCGCTCCGGGCGATGCCGGCCGCGAACAGGTCGCAGTGGGCGAGCAGGTTGGCCGTCATGAAGGCGCCGTAGCTGTGGCCGCCGACGCCGACGCGCTTGGGGTCGCCGACGCCCATCTTGTCGAGGACGTCGATGGCCGCTTTGGCGTTGGCCACGATCTGGGGGACGAAAGTGTCGTTCACCGTCTTCGGGTCGCCGACGACCGGCATGGTGGCGTTGTCGAGCACGGCGTAGCCCTGGGTGACGAAGAACAGCTGCGACGTGCCGCGGTAGAAGGTGAACCTGTCGGTGGACCCGCGGACCTGACCGGCCGTCGACGTGTCGCCGTATTCCATGGGGTAGGCCCAGACGACGGCGGGCAGGCGCGTGCCCTCTTTGTAATCCGCCGGCAGGTAGAGCGTGCCCGAGAGCTCAAGGCCGTCGTCGCGTTTATATTTGATGAGCTGTTTCTTGACTCCCGTGAGCTGCGGCGCCGGATCCTTGAAATCGGTCAGCGCCTGCGTTTTCTTGGCGTTGAGGTCGTGGAGATAGTAGTTCGGGACCTCGGTCTTGGACTCCTGGCTGATGATGATCTTGTCGCGGCCCTCGCCGGTGAATCCGACGAAGGATTGGTACTTGCCGTCCACACAGCGGAAGAGCTCCTCTTTCTGCATGGTCTTCAGGTTCATCCTGGCCAGGAAGGGATGGTCGCCTTTGGGCGAGGAGCCCGAGCCGGAGAGATAGATCCAGTCCTTGTCCTGGAGGATGACCCGGTCTCCGCCCTTCGTCGTCATGACGGGCGAGCCCGGATTGTTGTAGGCGTCCTGGGTGTTGAGGTCGAACATCTTCTTCGGGGCGACGCCCGGTTTGCCGATATCGACCAGCCAGGTCGTCCGCCAGCGCTTTCTCCAGTTCGTTTCCGTGGCCAGGGCCAGGCCCGGCGTGTCGAACCACGTCATCCCGGCAGAGCGGTTCTCGGTCTTGAACACTTCCTTGGGCTCGGCGGTGAAGGGCGCGTCGAGGACCAGGACGCGGTCCCGGAAGGGGACGTTCTTTTCGGGATCGCCCTCGTCCAGGGCCTCGACCCAGACGAGCGTCGCCGGTTTAAGAGCCTGCCAGCCGGGCGAGCGCATGCCCTTCGGGACGCCGTTGATCGGGACATCCTCGTTGGGCGGCAGGTCGGCCAGGAGCTTGACCAGCTTTCCGCTCATGTCCCAGATCTCATAGGACTTGGCGAATCCGCCGTAGGACACGCTATAGGAATAGGGACGTTTGATGCGGTTGACGAGGAGATACTTGCCGTCGGAGGACGGATTGGCGTCGGCATAGATTCCCGGCTCGCCGATCTTTCGCCCTTGTCCGGTCAGGACGTCCACTTCGACGAGCTGGGACATAGCGTAATAATCGAACAGCTTTTCGTCGAAGGCCGTCTTGAGCAGGTCCTGGAGGGTAGCCACCTGGGCCTTCTTGCCCGACGACTCCTGGACATCGGGGCCGATGGGGACGCGGGGCGGCTGCGGGGCCGGGCCGCGGCTGTCGACGATCATGTTGACGAGCAGGCGCTTGTTGTCGGGCATCCAGGCGACCCCGCCGCGCAGGACCATGTTGACGGTCGGTCCGGTCAGGGCTTTGGCCTGTCCCGTCGCCGCGTCGACGACCCAGAGCTCGACGCCGTTCTCCAAATAGCGGGTGAAGGAGATCCATTTGCCGTCCTCCGACCACGAGGCGCCGGCGAACTTGATCCCGGCGGGCAGGTCGATCTTGCGGACCTTGCCGTCCTTGATGGTTTTCAAGGCCATGGCCGTGCTGAAGTTCAGGACCTGGGAGCTGTTGTTGGCCGGGGTGATGCGGATGCCGGCGATGCGCAGCACGGGCATCGAGATGTAAGCGATGGTCGGCATGCTCTCGCTCTCGATGAGGAGCATCGTGTCGCGGGCCGGATTCATGGTGACGCGCGGCGTGGACGGCGCGTCGAGGATGTCGATCACTTCCTTGGGAGGAAGTTTGTAGGGTTCCTGGGCGAATCCGGCGAATTGGAAGAGAAAAAAGACGGCTAAAGAAAATAGAAATACGCGCTTCTTCATGGGTCCTCCTTCGAAATAGGCTTCTGGGCCAAGATGAACAATATATATCCCAAATTC